>Ga0310345_10000109_pt1 | contig 171758 bp, 153 predicted proteins | sample HC15DNA20500_MG_FD_204667 | JGI IMG/M metagenome (GOLD analysis project Ga0310345, IMG submission 204667) | Marine microbial communities from station ALOHA, North Pacific Subtropical Gyre - HC15-DNA-20-500_MG | ecosystem: Environmental > Aquatic > Marine > Oceanic | place: Pacific Ocean... | reverse complement strand
ACCAGCGTGCTCGAAGGCATGAACAACCGCATTAAAGTCATCAAACGCCAAGCCTATGGCTTTCGTAACGCCGACTACTTCTTCCTCAAAATCAAAGCCGCGTTTCCCGGTAAAGTGCGATGAACCAAAAAAAAGCCCTCCGAAGAGGGCTTTTCAGTGTCCGAGTCGATGCATCCATCGACAAAGACTGGCGGAGCGGACGGGACTCGAACCCGCGACCTCCGGCGTGACAGGCCGGCATTCTAACCAGCTGAACTACCGCTCCGAAAAACCTTAATGGTGGGTGCTGACGGATTCGAACCGCCGACATTCGCCTTGTAAGGGCGACGCTCTACCAACTGAGCTAAGCACCCTCTCTGGCGTGGCCGGCGTTGCCGTTCACCCAGCGAAGGCGCACTAGTTTACAGCGTCTTTCAACGCTTTACCAGCCTTGAAACCGGGTGTTTTACCGGCCGGGATGGTGATCGACTGGCCGGTCTTCGGGTTGCGACCCTGGCGGGCGGCACGCTCGCGCACGGAGAACACGCCGAAGCCCACGAGAGATACCTTGTCGCCTTTCTTCAGGGCGTCGGTCACGGCGTCGATCATGGCGTCCACGGCACGCGAGGCGTCGGCCTTGGACAGGTCGGCATCATCAGCGACCGCGTCGACTAGTTCGGTTTTGTTCATAGCAAGATTCCCCTGAGGAATGAAACAAGTGATCTGTGAGGCCCGCGGGGAGCCTCGGTGGTATGCGCTCGATCGCGAACGCATCGCCGACCATGCGCGTTCGCGGCCCGGCTTTCAAATGCCGGGCCGCGAACATAAGCCGCTGTTATACCAAGCGCCTCTTTCTACCGTCAACAAAGGCTTACACCACGATCCGCGTGACGGCCACGGCGCGGCTAGTGCGCCCGCAGACCGGTGGGGTCGTTCTTGCCCGGATTGTCCGCTCCGGCCTGCTCCTCGTTGAGCGGTCGCGGCTTGCGAGTCAGGGCAATATCGAGCACCTCGTCGATCTTGCGCACCGGACGAATGTCGAGCCGATTCTTGATGTTCGCCGGTATCTCCGCGAGATCCTTGGTGTTTTCATGCGGTATGACGACGATCTTGATACCGCCGCGGTGCGCTGCCAGCAGCTTTTCCTTCAGCCCGCCAATCGGCAACACATCGCCTCTGAGCGTGATCTCGCCGGTCATCGCCACGTCGGCCCGTACGGGAATCTGCGTCAGCGACGAAATCATCGCCGTGCACATGCCGATGCCGGCACTCGGCCCATCCTTGGGCGTTGCGCCCTCGGGCACGTGCACATGCAGGTCGGACTTCTGCATGAAATCGCGCTCGAGACCCAGCGCGGCGGCGCGCGAACGGATCACCGTGAGCGCCGCCTGAATGGATTCCTGCATCACGTCGCCAAGCGAGCCGGTGTTCAGCGGCTTGCCCTTGCCCGGCACCGCTGCGGATTCGATCGACAGCAGTTCGCCGCCGACCTCGGTCCATGCGAGACCGGTCACCTGCCCGACGCTGTCGCTCTCCTCCGCGCGGCCATAACGGAACTTGGGCACGCCCAGATACTTGTCGAGATTGCGCTTGGAGACCTGGACGGAACCGTCCTTCTCCTTGCTGACCAGTTCCTTGACAACCTTGCGACAGATCTTGCTGATATCGCGCTCGAGATTGCGCACCCCGGCCTCGCGGGTATACCGACGGATGACATCGGTAAGCGCATTGTCGGAGATTGTGAGTTCGGCTTCCTCGAGCCCGTTCTCCTTCATCGCCTTGGGCACGAGATAGCGCTCGGCGATATTGACCTTCTCGTCCTCGGTATAGCCCGACAGCCGGATCACCTCCATGCGATCGAGCAGCGGCGCCGGGATGTTGAGCGTATTCGCGGTGCAGACGAACATGACCTGCGACAGGTCGTAGTCCACTTCGAGATAGTGGTCCGCGAAGGTATTGTTCTGCTCCGGGTCGAGCACCTCGAGCAGCGCCGACGCGGGATCACCGCGAAAGTCCATGGCCATCTTGTCGACTTCGTCGAGCAGGAACAGCGGATTGCGCACACCCACCTTGGCCATGTTCTGGATGATCTTGCCCGGCAGCGACCCGATATAGGTGCGCCGGTGCCCCCGGATCTCGGCTTCGTCACGCACGCCACCCAGGCTCATGCGCACGAACTCGCGGTTCGTGGCGCGCGCGATGGAGCGGCCGAGCGACGTCTTGCCGACACCGGGTGGGCCAACGAGACACACGATCGGTCCCTTGATCTTCTTCACGCGGCTCTGCACCGCCAGATTCTCGACGATGCGTTCCTTGACCCGCTCGAGGCCGTAGTGGTCCGCATCCAGCGTTTCCTGAGCCTGCTTGAGGTCGATCTTGGTCTTGGAACGCTTCTTCCAGGGCACGTCGACCAGCCAATCCAGGTAGTTGCGCACCACCGTGGCTTCCGCCGACATCGGCGACATGCTCTTAAGCTTGTTGAACTCCGTGGTGGCCTTTTTCTTGACCTCCTTGGGCATGCCGACCTTTTCGATCTTCTCCTCGAGTTCGTCCAGGTCGTTCGGCGCGTCGTCGATCTCACCCAGTTCCTTCTGGATGGCCTTCATCTGTTCGTTGAGGTAGTACTCGCGCTGCGACTTCTCCATCTGCTGCTTAACGCGGCCGCGGATCTTCTTCTCGATCTGCAGCACCTCGATCTCGGCATCCGTCTTGGCGACGATATGCTCCAGGCGCGCCTGCGCGTCCGCGATCTCGAGCACGTCCTGGCGCTCGTCGAGCTTGAGGTTGAGATGCGCCGCGATCGTGTCGGCCAGGCGCCCGATCGAGTCCATGCTCGACAGCGACGGCAGCAATTCGGCCGGCACCTTCTTGTTGAGCTTGACGTAGGACTCGAAGGTCGAGATCGCCGAGCGCATGAGCGCATCGGCCTCGGCGCTGTCGTCTTCGCCGTCCTCGATGACGTCCCAGCTGGCAACCAGGCTGCCGTCGGCCTCGTGCAGATTGTTCAGACGCGCGCGATCGGCGCCCTCTACGAGCACCTTGACCGTGCCGTCGGGCAGCTTGAGCAGCTGCAGGATGGAGGCCAGCGTACCGACTTCGTAGATGTCGTCGGCCCCCGGGTCGTCGATATCCGCCGATTTCTGGGCGACCAGAAGAATCTTCTTGTCCTCCGCCATCGCCGCTTCCAGCGCGGTGATCGACTTCTCGCGGCCAACGAAAAGCGGGATTGCCATGTGCGGGAAGACGACGACGTCCCGTAGCGGCAGTACAGGTACCAGGGTGTTGTCCGTCATTGGACCCTCGCGTAAAAAGCGGCCGGCAGAACGCCGGCCACCGTGGATTTCACCTGAAGATTGCGGGTACGCCTGCGGTTTTCAATCACGCGTGCCGCAATCGAGCCCGGCGCCCTGTTCGGCGCCGGGCGGGTCAGGCGCCGGCGCGTGTGGCGTCCGCGTTCTCGTAGACGATGTATGGCTGGGCATCGCCCTTCACCACCGCTTCGTCCACGACGACCTTCGATACGTTTTCCATCGCCGGCAGTTCGTACATCACGTCGAGCAGAATCGACTCGAGAATCGTGCGCAGGCCACGGGCGCCGGTCTTGCGCTCCATCGCGCGGTTGGCGATCGCCCGCAGCGCGTCCTCGCGCAGCTCGAGTTCGCAGTCCTCCATCTCGAAGAGCTTGGCGTACTGCTTGGTCAGTGCGTTCTTGGGCTCGCGCAGGATCGAGATCAGCGCCGTCTCGTCGAGTTCCTCGAGCGTGGCGATCACCGGCAGGCGGCCGACGAACTCGGGGATCAGGCCATACTTGACCAGATCCTCCGGCTCGACGGTTGCGAGCATGTCACCCAGCGAGCGCTGGTCGTCCTGACCCTTGACCTCGGCGGAGAAGCCGATGCCCGAGCGCCCTTCACGGCTCGAAATGGTCTTGTCCAGGCCGGCGAACGCACCGCCGACGATGAACAGGATGCCGCCGGTGTCCACCTGCAGGAATTCCTGCTGCGGATGCTTGCGACCACCCTGCGGCGGCACACTGGCCGTGGTGCCCTCGATGAGCTTGAGCAGCGCCTGCTGCACGCCCTCGCCGGACACATCACGCGTGATCGACGGGTTTTCCGACTTGCGCGAGATCTTGTCAATCTCGTCGATGTAGACAATGCCGCGCTGGGCCTTGTCGACATCGTAATCGCACTTCTGCAGCAGCTTCTGGATGATGTTCTCGACATCCTCGCCAACATAACCCGCTTCGGTCAGCGTAGTCGCGTCAGCGATCGCGAACGGCACGTCCAGCATCCGGGCAAGCGTCTCGGCGAGCAGCGTCTTGCCGCAACCCGTCGGCCCGATCATCAGGATGTTGGACTTCTGCAGTTCGACCTCGCCCTCACCGGTTTCGGCGTTGAGGCGCTTGTAGTGGTTGTACACCGCCACGGCGAGAATCTTCTTGGCCGACTCCTGGCCAATCACGTAATCGTCCAGCACATGCTTGATTTCCTGCGGGCTCGGCAGGCCTTTCTTGGCCGGCTTGCTCGCGAGTTCCTCGCGCATGATGTCGTTGCACAGATCCACGCACTCGTCGCAGATAAATACCGACGGACCAGCGATCAGCTTGCGAACCTCGTGCTCGCTCTTTCCGCAGAACGAGCAGTAGAGGGTGCGGCCGGAGTTGCCGTTCGAGCCGCCGGTGCTGTTGGAGTCTTCCGCCATTGTCTTAGGACCTCTTCAGTCTGGGCCTGCCATACGTCCTGTATGGCATACCGGATAAACGCTTGTCACGGTTTTTAAACCACCGTGTCATGAAACAAGGCGTTTATTTCTCCTTGCCGGCACCCTGGCCCGAAAGCGCCGCGCGCGACGTGAGCACGTCATCGATGACGCCGTACTCGGTGGCTTCCTTCGAACTCATGAAAAAGTCGCGCTCGGTATCGTTCTTGATCTTGTCCAGCGGCTGACCCGTGTGGTGCGCGAGCACCTCGTTGAGGCGTTCACGCGCGTGCAGGATCTCACGGGCATGGATCTCGATATCGGTGGCCTGACCCTGGAAGCCGCCCAGCGGCTGATGGATCATGATGCGCGAGTTCGGCAGGCAGTAGCGCTTGTTCTCGGCGCCGCCGGCCAGAAGCACCGCGCCCATGCTGGCCGCCTGGCCGAGACACATGGTGGCCACGTCGGGCTTGATGAACTGCATCGTGTCGTAGATCGACATGCCCGCCGTGATCACGCCGCCCGGCGAGTTGATGTAGAGCTGGATGTCCTTGTCCGGGTTGTCGGACTCGAGGAACAGCAGCTGGGCGACAATGAGATTAGCCATGTGATCGTCGATCGGACCGACGACGAAGATCACGCGCTCCTTGAGCAGGCGCGAGTAGATATCGAACGAACGCTCGCCACGCGCCGTCTGCTCGATGACCATCGGGATCAGGCCCAGATTCTGGGCCGGCGTGTTCTGACTGTTGTCTGCCATAAGCTTGGGTTTTCCTTACCGCTTCAAATGCGTCGAACGGTCGGGATCAACCGTTCTGACGCTGGGCGTTGAGTAGTTCGTCGAGCTCGGTTTCCTTCTCGGTCACGGTCGCGCCTTCCAGCAGCTTGTCGACCACCTGCTCTTCCATGACCATCGCCTGCAGACCCTGCATGAGCTGCGGGTTCTGCTGATAGTAGGCCTTGACCTGCTCGGCCTGGTCACCGTAACCGGAAGCCACTTCTTCCATCTTGTTGGTGACGCGCTCCTGATCGAGCTCGAGCTCCTTTTCGGAGATCACTTCAGCGATCAGCAGACCCAGCGCCACCCGGCGCTCGGCGTTTTCGCGCAGCACTTCGTCGGGCAGCAGTTTCTTGGCCTGCTCCTCGTCGCCCTGCATTTCCTGGGGCATGCGCTGCAATGCTTCCTTGCGCATGCGGTCGATTTCCTGCGCGACCATGGATTCGGGCACCTCGATGGGGTTGGCCGCATGCACGCCGTCCATCACCTGCGTCTTCACGCTGGTATCGACCGCGTGCTTGGCTTCCTGCTCGAGCGACTCACGAACCTTTTCCTTGAGCGCATCGACGCCGCCTTCCTCGACGCCCATCTGCTTGAGGAACTCGTCGTCGATTTCCGGCAGCTTGGCTTCCTTGACCGTCTTGACGGTGACATCGAAGTTCGCCGTCTTGCCGGCGAGGTCCTTCGCGCCGTAGTCCTCCGGGAAGGAGACATCGACATCGAACTGCTCGTCGGCCTTGCGGCCCACCAGCGCACGCTCGAGATCCGGCAGGAACTGCTGCTCGCCGAGATTGACCTCGATATCGTTGCCCGTACCGCCTTCGAAGGCTTCGCCATCGATACGGCCGACATAATCGACCACGACCTGATCACCGTCCTGCGATTCACGCTCTACGGCTTCATACGCCTTGTTCTGCTCACGGATGCGCTCGATGGTCTTGTCGACATCGGCATCGGCGACCTCCACGACCGGCTTCTCGACCTTGATGCCGTCGAGGCCGGTGAGCTCGATCTCGGGATAGACGTCAAAGCTCGCCGTGAACTCGAGCGGCTCGTTTTCCTTGAAATCGCCCAGCTCGATCTGCGGCTGGCCGGCCGGCTTGAGCTCGGCCTGCTCGATCGCTTCGGGATAGACGCTCTGGATCAGCTCGCCGGCCGCTTCCTGACGCGCCTGGGCGCCATAGCGCTGGTAAAGAACCTTCAGCGGCGCCTTACCCGGACGAAACCCCGGAATCTTGGCGTGCTGGCCGACGCGCTTGACCTTGGCATCGACCGCCTCGGTGACCCGTTCGGCCGGGATCTGAACCTTGAGGCGACGGGCCAGCCCACCGGGATTCTCAACAGAAACGTCCATTAACTACCTCTATGCGATCTTGTCAGTATGAACGGCGCCGCGATTATTTCGTGGCGCCTGCGTTTGCGATTGTCGACCGGCAAGTATATCAAGCCTGCACAGCCGACCTGCCAAATGGCGCGCCCCGGCCTATGTCCTCGCCGGCGGCGCCATGAATTCCGGACCGACCGGGTCGGTCACGTGTGTATCGACGATTTCCTTGATCTGTTCGCGAGCACTGTCGTCGAGCTGCCAGCCCCAGACGTTATCGACCGCCTCGAGCTGATCGGGCTTGCGCGCACCCCAGAGCGCCACGCTGTGCGGGTACTGATCCAGCACCCAGCGAATCGCGAGATCGAGCACGTGCTTGCCGTAGTTGTCCTGAGCAAATTGCTCCAGCGCGTCCACGGCGGCCAGATACTGACCGAAGCGCGGCTGCTGGAACTTCGGGTCGTTGTTGCGCAGGTCGTCACCCGGGAACTCGCGGTCGGCGTGCATACGCCCGGACAGCAGCCCGCGGCAGAGCGCGCCATAGGCCAGAAGGCGCGCATCATGCGCCTGCGCCCACGGCAGCACGTCATCGTCGATCTGACGCTCGAACAGGTTGTAGGGGTTTTGTGCGACATCGACGGTGGCGACTTCGCTGAACGCGTCCAGCTGTTCCGGCGTGAAGTTGGATACGCCGATTGCGCGGATCTTGCCGTCCTGCTGCAGGCGCGCCATCGCTTCGGCGGTCTCGCGCACGTCGACATTCGGGTCCGGCCAGTGGACCTGCAGCAGATCGATCACGTCCGTCTGCAGGCGCCGTCGCGAGTCGTCGGCTTCCTTGAAAATACGCTGCTTGGACGCGTTGCGCGCCACACGCTCCTTGGCATCCCACTCGAGCGCGCATTTCGTGGCCAGCACGACTTGATCGCGCATTCCGCCATGCTTGACGGCCTTGCCGACGATTTCTTCGGACCGGCCAAAACCGTAGACCGGCGCGGTGTCGATCAGCGTGATGCCGTGATCGGGCGCGCTCTGAATCGTGCGGATCGACTCGGCTTCGTCTGTACCGCCCCACATCCAGCCGCCGATAGCCCAGGTTCCCAGGCCGATACGCGAGGTGTGCAGGCCGCGGTTGTCGAGATCGAGCGTTTCCATCGCCTGACTCTAGAATACGGTGTGTGTACAGCTGCAGGAGATGGGTCCGTACGCGGTGCATTCAACCGTTGCGAGCGGTGACATTCAGCGCTTTTACGTATGAAGCGCCAAGAATTCGGCGCCGACCGAGGCGTTGGTATGCGCCGCTGCGCCAAACCGGCGCTACTTTGCCATCACAGCGCCACGATGCGGGCACGCGCGGGCATCAGCACGTGGGCGCCTCGAACCCAGAAGCCGGGCGTGGCAATAGCGGTCCAGCGCAACGCGGGGACCTTCCCGATCAGCCTCGTCCTGTGCTGGCAACGCGTGGGCGGAAACCAGCTCTCGAACCAGGCTCGAAAGCAAGGGATCAGGGGCATCGGACACAAGTTTGCGTAGCCGATAGCGCTGCCAGAACCCGATACGCGGTGTTCTCAGCAACGCCGCGACATCGAGATAGATCGATCGGGAACCCATCCAGTCACCTTCAGTATCCCCCGTAACGGATATAGCGGCCGAACGAGGCGACGCTATATACGACGAAGGTCCAAGTGATTCAGACGGGTGGCCTCCGCTGGAAAGCGGAACCCGGTCCGCGCGAAGACCAAAGGAAAGATCAGGAAAAAATGGTGGGCCGTGTAAGACTCGAACTTACAACCAATTGATTAAGAGTCAACTGCTCTACCATTGAGCTAACGGCCCATCCGAAAGCGGCAAGTTGCCGCCCTGATGGCGCGATACCGTAATCGCGCCGGGCAATGATAATCGCCCCGACGCTTTCGATCCAGCCCCGGGTCGGGAATGGGGTGGACGATGGGACTCGAACCCACGACGACCGGAATCACAATCCGGGGCTCTACCAACTGAGCTACGCCCACCATCGAAAGCGATCTGCGCGAGGCTTGCTGCCTGCCCATCGGGCTGGCCCGCCGCGCAGGCCGGGTATTCTAGTCATCTTCGAGGCCGGATGCCACCCCTTGTTTCGCATTGCGTTTCAATTGCGTTTCACTCGACGGGCACCGGCGTGCTGGACGCCAACGTGGCACGCACTCGGGCTGACGCACACTCGGCCGCGGCGCTCACCCTGCGGGCTGGTGCGACTCTCGCTGCCCCGTTTGGACGCGCGGCTTGCATTCGTCGAACCATGATTTTTGTTTGTCGCTGGTTCGAATGCGAGATGGATAGCCCAGCTGGATTATTCGCTGGCTATGCCGGCTCACCCTTCGGGCCAGTGCGGCGGACGCCGCACTGTTCGGATCCGCTGCGCGCATCCGTCGACCCATGCTTGTTCATTGTCGCTGGTTCGAATACTAGATGGATAGGCCATTACTAAAGGCCGCGCTGCGGCGGCCTTTAGTGATGGCGCGCCCGGCTGGATTCGAACCAGCGACCGATGGCTTAGAAGGCCATTGCTCTATCCCCTGAGCTACGGGCGCGAAAAGATGCGGGGCTGCGATACCGGATTAATGGCCGTCGAGAGTGGCGAGACAGGCGATCGTACCGGCCGGCGATAATGGTCGGGGCAGCAGGATTTGAACCTGCGACCACCTGCTCCCAAAGCAGGTGCGCTACCAGACTGCGCCATACCCCGATATGTTTTTGAAGCGTGTCGGACGCCGTATGCCGACCTTCAACCCTTGTGTACCTGCGCCGCAGGCTGTCGGTCATCGATCTCACCCGCAGTTCGCCAAGTGACCCGACCTGCCTATCTCGTCATCGACCGGTCGCATCATCACCGACGACGCGGCGGATTCTATCTGCTCAGCGTCGCGCACGCGAGCACGGCATGCACCACGAAATTGTCCGCCTGTGTCCGCCATGCGAAAATCCGCGCTCTTTTTTCGAACCGGTTTGGTGTCCATGGCCGCCCGTCTCATCGATGGCAAGCAGATCGCACAGGATTATCGACACGCGGTACGCGACGCGATTGCGCAGCGGCTCGACGAGGGCAAGCGCGCACCGGGACTGGCGGTCGTTCTGGTGGGCAGCGATCCCGCGTCGCAGATCTATGTCGGCAAGAAGATCGAGGCCTGCCAGCAGGCCGGGCTGGTTTCCCAGGCCGTCTACCCCGACGCGGATATCTCGCAGTCGGATCTGCTCGCGATCATCGACCGTTTCAACGCGGACGACAGCGTCGACGGCATTCTCGTGCAGCTGCCGCTACCCGCGCATATCGACGCCAGCGCGGTGATCGAGCGCGTACGGCCGGACAAGGATGTCGACGGGTTTCATCCCTACAACATCGGCCGTCTCGCCCAACGCGTGCCACAGCTGCGTGCCTGTACGCCGCTGGGCATCGTGCGCCTGCTGGAGGCCATCGAGGAGCCGTTTCATGGCCGGCAGGCGGTGGTCGTGGGCGCGTCGAACATCGTGGGCCGCCCGATGGCGCTGGAGCTATTGCTCAAGGGCGCGACAACCACGGTCTGCCATCGGTTCACGCGTGATCTCGCCTACGAGGTCAGTCAGGCCGAGATACTGGTCGTGGGTGTCGGCAAGCCGGGGCTGATCAAGGGCGAGTGGATTCGAGAGGACGCCACGGTCATCGATGTGGGCATGAATCGACTGGCGTCCGGCAAACTGGTCGGCGATATCGAGTTCGAGGCCGCCGCCGAACGCGCCGCGTGGATCACGCCGGTACCCGGAGGTGTCGGGCCGATGACCGTGGCCATGCTCATGAGCAACACCCTGCGCGCCGCCGAACTGCGCGAGGCGCGTACCGCGTGATGCGCCGACGCCGCTAGACGCGGCGCCAGAGCGTGCCGTTGGGGCCGTCCTCCAACGCGATGCCTTTGGCCGTCAGTTCGTCGCGGATCGCGTCGGCCCGGGCGAAATCCTTCGCGGCCCGCGCCTCGCGGCGTTGACGGAGCATGTCCTCCACCATGGAAGCGTCCAGGGCATCTGGATCGGTCGGCTGACCGCCCTGCAGGAAGCGCTCGGGTGGCTGCGTCAACAGGCCGATCTGGCGGCCCAGTGTCGCCAGGCGCGCCGCGATCGCACCGGCCTCCCCGCCGCGGTCGCTCTTGAGTCGATTGCTCTCGCGGGCCATCTCGAACAGCACCGAGATCGCCGCCGGCGTATTGAGGTCGTCCGCCATGGCCTGCGTGAAACGGGCTTCGAAGCCATCGGCCATTTCGCTCGCGTCATCGGTGGCGGGCACGTCGCGCAATGCCGTGTAGAGACGACTCAGCGCGCTAGTGGCGGCGTCCATCGCGTCGGCCGTATAGGCCAGCGGGCTGCGGTAGTGAGTCGACAGCACGAAATAGCGCACGGTTTCGGCATCGTAGCGATCGAGCACGTCACGAATGGTCAGAAAGTTGCCCAACGACTTGGACATCTTTTCGTCGTCCACGGTGACGAAGCCATTGTGCATCCAGGTGGTGGCATAGGGCTCGCCCGTCGCCGCCTCACTCTGGGCGATTTCGTTTTCGTGGTGCGGAAACTGCAAGTCCAGCCCCCCACCGTGAATGTCGAAACTGTTGCCCAGGCAGTGGGTCGACATCGCCGAGCATTCGATATGCCAGCCCGGGCGGCCCGGGCCCCATGGCGAATCCCAGCTCGGTTCTTGCGGCTTGGCCGCTTTCCAGAGTACGAAATCGAGCGGATCGGTCTTCGATTCGTCGACCGCAATACGCGCGCCGGCGCGCAAATCCGCCGTGCGGCGGCCCGACAATGCGCCGTAGCGCTCGAACGTACTCACGTCGTAATAGACATCGCCCGGCGCCTCCGCGGCCTGGCCGACATAGGCGGCGCCGTTGTCGACCAAGCGTTCGATCATCGCGATGATCTGTTCGACATGGGCGGTCGCCGTGGGCTCCCGGCTCGGGGGCTCCAGGCCCAGCGCCGCCTCGTCTTCACGCATCGCCTCGGCAAAGCGTTCGGCGATCGCCTCCGGCGTCTCGCCGGTTTCGGCCGCGCGGTTGATGATCTTGTCGTCGATATCGGTGACGTTGCGCACATAGGTCACCCGCCAGCCCCGCGCGCGCAGGTAGCGCACGAACATGTCGAATACGATCATCACGCGCGCGTGCCCGAGGTGGCAGTAGTCGTAGACTGTGACGCCGCAGACGTAGAGCCGCACATGGCCCGGTTCGAGGGTTTCGAGCGGCTGACGCCGACCGCTGAGACTGTCGTGCAGTTGGATCATGGGCAACGCGGAGTTCATTCGGGGCTAAACAGGCGGCACAGTTTACCGATAAGCGCAAGACACGCACCGCCCCGCCATCGCGGCCTTGGATTATGATGGCCGCATGAAAACGGTATTCGCGATAGCCCTCGTCGCCGTCGCGGGCGCTCTGGGCGTTCTGGCCATGGACCCGCACATGGATATCGGCTGCGCGATCACCAAGGCGCGCGACATGGCCAGCGAACAGCGCGACGGCTGGCAATGTCTCCATTACGCCGCCGCCCGCGACGACGTCGACGCGGTCGCGGCCGCGCTCGACAACGGGCTGTCGGCCTCGGCACGTACGCCGGACGGTCAGACCGCGCTCAACATCGCTGCCGAATACGGCAGCCTCGACGTCGTGCGCACCCTGATTCGGCGCAACGTGGAACTGGAATCCCGTGACGGACGCAACGGTTTCACGGCCCTGCACTGGGCGGCCAAGCGCTATCATCCCGCGGTCGCGCGCGCGCTGATCGCCGCCGGTGCGAAGGTCGACGCCGAAAACAAGTGGCGACAGACCCCGCTCTGGATCGCTGCCTGGCAAGCAGACCAGGGCAATACCGAAATCGCGCATATTCTCGTCGCCGCGGGCGCGGATATCGCCCATACCGATCACAAGCAGAACACGCCGCTCATCATGGCCGCCCGTGCCGGTCACCGCCCGATGATCGGCTATCTGCTCGACCTGGGCGCCGATCTCACCGCGCGTAACGACCAGGGCCGACAAGCCCTTTTCCAGGCCGTGGCCGGCGGTCACGCCGATACCGTGCGCCTGCTGCTCGCCCGCGGCGCAGACCCGAACGCCGAGGCCGCCGGCACCGCGCCGCTCGCGCTGGCGCTCGACTCGGGGCGCCGCGATATCGCCGAACTGCTGACCGCAAACGGCGCGACGGGTTACCGGCGCTATGCCGCCGCAGCCGCCCTGGCGCGGGGCAAGCGCGCCTATAATGACGACAACTACGAGGCCGCCGTCAACGAATTCAGCGCCGCGATCGCGCTCGATGCCGACGCCAGCCAGGCCTATTACCGTCGCGGCCTCGCGTTCGCCGCCCAGGGCAGCCATCACGATGCCGAACTCGACCTGCGCCAGGCGCTGTCGCTCGACGCGAACAACAACGAGGCGCGCGAGGCGCTGGCACGCCTGTATGTGGATGGCGGCCACTATGCGCGGGCCGTCACCGCGCTGGAGGCGTTGCTCGCCAGTGAACCCGACAATGCGCGGGCGCTGTATCTACTGGCCGAAAGCCGAACCGGGCTCGGCGAACCGTCTCAAGCCAGCGGTCACTTCGCGCGCGCCTGCACGCTCGGCTTCCAGCCCGCCTGCGGTCGGTAGTGTGCACCAGCCCGATCTCGTTTTGCGCCGCAGGCCGCTAGTAGCCGTGGAAATGATCCCAGCCGCCCGGCCCAAATGCCCGCACGCTCGCGCCATGGGCGTCGAATAGCCTCAGCCCCGTCTCCATCTCGATTTCGCCGATGACCGTCAGCGGGCAGTCGAGTGCGGCGCGTGCGCGATCGAGCGCCTCCGGCGCGAGCGTGATGCAAAGTTCGTAGTCGTCGCCACCCGTCAACTGGTATTTACGACGCGGCTCGCGCGCCGTGCAGCGCCGCAGCGCCGCCGAGGCGGGCAACGCATCGACGTCGACACGCGCTCCGCATGCGCTGGCCGCCAGCACATGGCCGAGATCGGCCAGCAACCCGTCCGATACATCGATCGCCGCATGTGCGATCCCGCGCAGCGCGGCCCCGTCGCGCCATTGCGGGCGCGCGAGGCGGGAGATGCAGTAGCGTTCGTCCGCTGTTGCCCTTGCGCGCATCGGCCACCGGCGCAGTCCATGGGCCGCATCGCCAAGCGTGCCGGTCACCGCGATCAGATCCCCCGCCTGGGCCGCGCTGCGGCGCAGCGCCGTGCCGACCGGAAGATGACCGATGGCCGTGATAGTTATAGACAGATCGCCGCGCGTTGTATCCCCGCCGACGATATCGACCGCACTCGCGCCGATCGCGTCAAAGGCGCCATCCACGAATGCGTCGCACCACTGCGCTTCGAGCGCCGGCGCGGCGAGCGCGATGGTGATCCAGGCCGGCGTCGCGCCCATGGCCGCGAGATCGCTCAGATTGACGGCGATCGCCTTGTAACCGACGTCGCGGGCTGGCGTGTCGTGCGGGAAGTGTCGCCCGGCGATCAGCGTATCGGTGGTGATGGCGAGCTCTTCACCCGCCGGCGGCGCGATCAGCGCGGCGTCGTCGCCTATGCCGATACGGGTATCGGGCCGACGCGAAGCCAGGCGCGCCGCAAGGCGATCGATAAGCGCGAACTCACGCATGGCGCCGCGTGCGCGCTAGCGGCGTGCGCGGATCTCGTCGGCGCGCAGCGAGCGCGCGGTCGCATCCAGTACGCCGTTGATGAAACGATGGCCATCGGTCGCGCCGAAGACTTTCGCGAGGTTGGTCGCCTCGTTGATCACCGCGGCGAACGGGATTTCGATACGCTCACGCAATTCGAACGTGGCGAGCAGCAGAATCGCGTGTTCGACGGGGTCAAGCTGGGACGCAGGTCGGCTCAGGTGGGCGTCGAAAGCGGCTTCCAGCGTATTCACGTCGTAGGCCACGCCGCGCAGCAGCGCCTCGAAATACTCGCGATCGAGCGCGCGCAGCCGGCCCGCCTGCGCGAACTGCAGAATGAGCTCGCCGATATCGGTTCCGCTCATGCGCCACTGATAGATCGCCTGAACCGCGGCCATGCGGGCGCGAATACGCGCCCCACCGGGCACGCGGGCCGGCGTCGGCAGCGTTTCGTCGTCCGCGCCGTCGTCGCCGTCCGCCGGCTGGTACTGGATCTGGTCGTCGCTGATGATCACGTGTGGTGCCGTCTGCCTGCTATTCGCCGAGGGTACGCAGAAGGTTGGCCATTTCCACGACCGCGCTGGCCGCTTCCGCGCCCTTGTTGTGGTCTTCGTCCGGCTGGGCGCGCGCGTCGGCCTGTTCCGCGGTGTCGGCGGTGATGACGCCGAAACCCACGGGCACGCCGTACTCCAGCGCGATGGCCGACAGACCCTTGGCGCATTCACCGGCGACGAAATCGAAATGCGGCGTGTCGCCGCGAATCACCGCGCCCAGCGCGATGATGCCGTCGTAATCGTCGCTTTCGGCAAGCCGGTCCGCGGCCAGCGGCAGCTCGAACGCGCCGGGCACGCGCACGACGGTGATGTCGTCTTCATCGGTGCCGCAGTCGGTGAGCACGTCGAGCGCGCCATCGACCAGACGATCGACGATGTCGTCATTCCAGCGGGTGCAGACGATGGCGATACGGAGCCCGTCGCCTTCGAATTCTCCTTGAATGCTGCGCATGATCGCTGCCTTGCTGTGTTTGCTATGAACGCATTATCGCACGAGCGGACCACCCGGCCGTGCTCAATCGTCGGCCGATTCCTCGCCCTGGACGTATTCGACGACTTCAAGACCAAAGCCGGAGATCGCCTGCATGCGCATCGGCGCCGACAGCACCCGCATGCGGCGCACACCGAGGTCGGTCAGTATTTGGGCGCCGACACCGTAGGTACGCAGGATGCGGCTCTCGTCGCCCGCGCCGTCGGCGGCGTGCTCGGGGGCCTCGCCTTCCACGATGCGAATACGCTCGATCAGCTCGCGCGCGGTCTCGGGCTTGCGCAGTACCACCACCACACCGCAGCCCTCCTCCGCGACGCGGGCAAGCGTATCGCGCAGCGGCCAGCCGAAGTCGCCATGACGCACGCCCAGCATGTCGGCGAGCGTGTTGCGCACGTGTACTCGCACCAGCGTGGGTTTTTCCGGGTCGATCTCGCCGCGCACCATGGCGAAATGCAGCACCTTGTCGACTTCGTCCTCGAACGAATACAGCGTGAACGGGCCGAACTCGGTGTCCACCCGTGACTCGGTCACCCGCACCACCGTGCGTTCGTTCTCGATCCGGTAGCGAATGAGGTCGGCGATGGTGCCCAGCTTGATGTCGTGCTCGGCCGCGAATGCCTCCAGATCGGGCAGCCGTGCCATGGTGCCGTCCTCGTTGAGGATTTCGACGATCACCGACGACGGCTCGAGCCCGGCCAGACGCGCGAGATCACACCCGGCTTCCGTGTGTCCGGCGCGCGCGAGCGTACCCCCGGGCTGGGACATCAGCGGAAAAATGTGGCCCGGCTGGACCAGATCGGACGGCGCAGCATCGCGCTTGACCGCGGCACGCACGGTCTGGGCGCGATCATGCGCGGAGATGCCGGTGGTCACCCCTTCCGCGGCCTCGATCGACACGGTGAAGTTGGTCGACTGTTCGGCATCGCTGGCCGCCACCATCAACGGCAGATGCAGCTGACGACAGCGCTCGCGCGTGAGCGTCAGGCAGATCAGGCCGCGGCCGTAGCGCGCCATGAAGTTGATATCCTCGGGCCGCACGCACTCCGCGGCCATGATGAGGTCGCCCTCGTTCTCGCGGTTGGCATCGTCGAGCATGATGACCATGCGCCCATTGCGCATGTCATCCACGACCTCTTCGATCGGGCTGATGGCCATAGATGATTCCTTCAAAACGCTGAATACGGCGCGCGATGGCCGCATGATGCACGAAGCCGCGGGCGAGTCTAGCACCAGCGCCGCAGGCGCCGGACGTCTGTTCAGTCCACCGCGTTCAGGCGCGCGAGATAACGCGCGATCACGTCGATCTCCAGGTTCACGCGATCACCGACGGCGCGCTCGCCGAGGGTGGTGTGTTCCATCGTATGCGGCACGATGTTGACGCCGAAACGGTCGCCCTCGACCTCGTTCACGGTCAGGCTGATGCCGTCCACGCAGACCGAACCCTTGGGCGCGAAGAACCGCTTGAGCGCACTCGGTACGGAAAACACCAGCCGCCAGGATCGGGCGTCCGGCTCGCGGGATTCGAGCACGCCGAAGCCGTCGACATGACCGGATACGAGATGCCCGCCCAGCGGCTCGCCGGCGCGCAGCGCACCCTCCAGGTTGACGCGGGACCCGACTTCCAGCGCACCGAGCGTGGTCAGCGACAGCGTCTCCTGCGACACGTCCGCCGCGAACCGGCTGCCGTCGAGCTCGACCGCGGTCAGGCACACACCACTGACCGCGATGCTGTCGCCGAGCGCGACGGTGCCCAGCTCGGTGTCGCCCGCATCGATGACGATACGGGTGTCCCCGCCGCGGCTTTCGAGTTCGGCCACGGTCCCGAGGCCCTTGATGATGCCGGTGAACATGGTCAGTCCTTTCTGTGTTTCGCCGGCCGCGCCGTGATGCGCCAGTCCGGCCCGCACGGCTCGATGCTGTCGATTACCAGTTCGCGGGCATCGGCGATTCCCTTGATCCCGGGCAGCTTGAGCAGCCCGCGCCCGGCGTCGCCCAGCAGCTTCGGCGCGAGATAGATCACGTACTCGTCGACGAGCTCAAGCCCGGCCAGCGCGCCAGCCAGCGTCGGGCCCGCCTCGACGAGCACATCGTTGATTTCGCGTGCGCCCAGGTCGGCCAACACGGCGGTTAGATCCAGACCCGCGCCCTGGACCCCGACCTGCACAACCTCGGCACTGGCCTCGGAAAGTCGATCGGCCCTGGCGCGATCGGCACTCGCGGTATAGACGATCGTGTGGCCGGCCAGCGCCAGCAGCCGCGCCTGGGGCGTGATCTCGAGCTGGCTGTCCAGCACCACGCGCGTCGGCTGCGGCCACTCGCCGGGCAAGCGTACGTTGAGCGATGGGTCGTCTGCCTGCAGCGTGCCGCGGCCGATCAACACCGCGCCGCTTTCGGCACGCAGGCGATGCACATCGTTGCGCGCCGGTTCGCCGGTAATCCACTGGCTGCTGCCGTCGGCGGCTGCGGTGCGACCATCGAGCGTCATCGCGAGCTTGACCCGCACACGGGGACGCCCGGCACGCATTCGCCGGTTGAAGCCGGAATTCAGCGCCTCGCAGCGGTCGGCAAGAATATCCGTGATCACCTCGATGCCGGCGTCGCGCAGGCGCGCGATACCGCGGCCGTCGACCTGCGGGTTCGGGTCGGTCGCGCCGACGACGACTCGTGCGACCCCGGCCTCGATAAGCGCATCCACGCAGGGCGCGGTCCGACCGGTATGGCTGCAGGGTTCGAGGGTGACGTAGGCGGTGGCACCCCGGGCGACACCGCCGCGCCGGTCGATATCGGCAAGCGCGACTTTTTCGGCGTGGTCCTCGCCGGTACGCACATGCCAGCCTTCGCCGATCACCGTCTCGTCGCGAACGAACACGCAGCCGACGCGCGGGTTCGGACGTGTCGTGTACCAGCCGTTGCGGGCGATCTCGATCGCGCGCTGCATGAAATAGGCGTGCACCGCTCGGCGCGCGGACGCTTCGCTCACGTTTCGCTGCTTCCCTGGCTACTGTCGTGGCCGTGCGCGGCGTCGATGAGGGACAACTGTGCGCTACTGCGCCCTGGCGTCGCCTCGAGGCGCTCGATCTCCTCGCGGAACGCCTGCACGTCCTCGAAGCGTCGATACACCGACGCGAAACGCACGAACGCGACCTGATCGAGCTCGCGCAGCTCTTCCATCACCCACTCACCCAGCTGGCGGGAGGCGACTTCACGCTCGGCGTCGGTACGAAGACGCTGGAGAATATGGCTGATCGCGGTGTCGATGGCTTCTGCCGCGACGGGGCGCTTGTACAGCGCGCGCGTTATGCCCTGACGCAGCTTGTGTTCATCGAACGGCTCCGGCGTCCCGTCGTTCTTGACGATGCGCGGCAGCACCAGCTCCGCGGCCTCGAACGTGGTGAAACGTGCCGCACAGGCCGGGCATTCGCGCCGCCGCCGCACCTGGCTGCCCTCGGCAGCCAGGCGCGAGTCGACGACGCGCGTCGCGCGCTCGTCGCAGAACGGGCACTGCATCGTCGATTACCCGCAGGCCGCGATCACGCGGCGCCGCGTGCCGCCGCGCGATACACGGGATGACGCTGGCATAGCTCGTTGACGGCAGCGCGAACGCGCGCCACTTCGGATTCGATATCGCCATCGTGGGCGAGCGCGTCGAGCACGTCGCAGATCCATGTCGCGACCTGACGCATGTCGTCCTCGTTGAAACCGCGCGTCGTCGCCGCGGGCGTGCCGATACGCAGGCCGGAGGTCACGAACGGGGAGCGCGGATCGTCGGGCACGGCGTTCTTGTTGGCCGTCATGTGCGCCTTGCCGAGCCAGGCTTCCGCATCCTTGCCGGTGATATCCTGCTTGACCAGGCTCACGAGCATCAGATGGTTGTCGGTGCCACCGGAGACGACCTCGTAGCCGCGGTCCACGAACACCTGCGCCATGGCGCGGGCGTTGTCGACGACCTTGTGCGCGTACGTGGTGAAGTCCTGCTCGAGCGCTTCCTTGAAGGCGACCGCCTTGGCCGCGATCACGTGCATGAGCGGCCCGCCCTGGGTGCCGGGGAACACGGCGCTGTTGAGCTTCTTGTAAAGCTTCTCGTCGCCGGCCGCCGAGACAATCAGACCGCCGCGCGGACCGCGCAACGTCTTGTGCGTGGTCGTGGTGACCACGTGCGCGTGCGGCAGCGGGCTCGGGTACGCGCCGGTGGCGACCAGGCCGGCCACATGCGCCATGTCGACAAGCAGCCATGCGCCGACGGAATCGGCGATCTTGCGCATGCGCGCCCAGTCGATATGGCGCGAGTACGCCGAGAACCCGCCGACGACCATCTTCGGCTTGTATTCGCTGGCCAGACGCTGGATTTCATCATAATCGAGTTCCCCGGTTTCCGGGTCGAGCCCGTATTGCACGGCGTTGTAGTTCTTGCCCGAGAAGTTGGGCGCCGCACCGTGGGTCAGATGCCCGCCCGCGTCGAGGCTCATGCCGAGAATCGTGTCACCCGGCTTGACCAGCGCGAGATAGACCGAGGCGTTGGCCTGGGCACCGGAATGCGGCTGCACGTTGGCATAGTCGCAATTGAACAGCTTGCAGGCGCGGTCGATGGCCAGCTGTTCGGCCACGTCCACGAATTCGCAGCCGCCGTAGAAACGCTTGCCCGGATACCCCTCGGCGTACTTGTTGGTCAGCAGGCTGCCCTGCGCCTCCATGACGCGGGGGCTGGTGTAGTTCTCGGACGCGATCAGTTCGATATGGTCTTCCTGGCGCTGGTCTTCGTCGGCAATGGCCGCGGCCAGCTCCGGGTCGAATTCGGCGATGCGCTGGGCAGAATCAAACATGTTCGAATGCTCGGGTTGAAGTACGAAAAAGGCACAGCGTCGGCGTCGCGCGTCGCGCTCGCCGACACGTTTTCGAAGCTTGTAAGGGCGCATAGTGTAGCGCAGACCGGTCGCGAACCCCGGCAAGATACCGAGGTTCGTACCGGCTAGGCCGTGATCTCGAGCATGAGGTCCAGCGCGGCCTTGGCCTCACGCGCCTCCCCCGGCTCGACCTTGATCTGATTGACCACGTGCCCTTCCACCAGGTTTTCCGTGACCCAGGCCAGATGCTGCGGGTCAGTGCGGAACATGGTCGAACACATGCACACCACGGGCGACATGAACTGAACCTTCACGCCCTTGGGCGCCATTTCATGGTGCAGCCGGTTCACGAGGTTGAGTTCGGTTCCCACCAGCCAGTGGCTGCCGGGCTCGCTTGCCCGCACGTGCTTGAGGATGGTTTCGGTGGAACCCACGACATCCGACGCCTGGCAGACCTCGAACGCATTCTCGGGATGCGAGATCACCTTGCCGTGCGGGTTTTCCTCCCGGAATTTCTTGATGTGGTTCGGGTGAAACATCTGGTGGACCGAACAGAAGCCCTTCCACAGAATCATCTTAGCGCCGCGGATCTGCTCCGCGGTCAGGCCGCCCATGGGCTTGTCGTAATCCCAGACGACCATGTCCTCGAGCGGGATACCCATGTCGTAGCCCGTATTGCGCCCGAGATGCTGATCGGGAAAGAACAGCACCTTTTCGCGACGGGAGAACGACCAGTCCAGCACGCCGCGCGCGTTCGACGACGTGCACACGATGCCGCCATGCCGGCCACAGAACGCCTTGAGATCGGCCGCGGAATTGATATAGGTCACCGGCGTGACTTGTTCGTCCGGCTCGAGCACCTCGGACAGTTCGCGCCAGGCGCGCTCCACGTTGCGCAGGTTCGCCATGTCGGCCATCGAACAGCCGGCCGCCATGTCGGGCAGGATCACCGTCTGGTCGTCGCGCGACAGGATATCGGCCACCTCGGCCATGAAGTGCACGCCACAGAAGACGATGAACTCGGCATCAGACTTTGCGGCCTGTGCCGATAACTTGAGCGAATCGCCCGAGAAATCGGCATGCGCGAAGACTTCATCGCGCTGATAATGATGACCGAGAATCGCGCAGCGCGAGCTGAGCGCCGCCTTGGCGGCGCGGATGCGCGCATCGCAGGTGGCGTCGTCGTAGCGGGCGAAATCCTGCAAGGCGAGTGCGGTTGCAGACATGGAGCTAAGCGTCGGCGAATAGTCCGGAAAATGTACCACAAACCCGGGCCTCACCCGCGCGATCGAGCCCTGCCGCGCCCACAGGGGATATAATGTATCCATGAAGGGAAACGACCACCAGTGGCTTGCCCGCGCCTGTCACCGCCTGCTGCGGCCGCTGGTGCGCATCATGCTGCGCCACGGTGTCGCCCACAAGGACTTCGACGCGGTCGTGCGCGCCGTTTATGCCGAGGTCGCGCGCGAGTCCTTCGCGCCGGCCGGCAAGCGCCCGACCGATTCGCATGTGGCGATCGTGACCGGCCTGACACGCAAGGAAGTCAAGCGCCTGCGCGAGGAAGCCGACGGCGTCTACGACAAGACCGGCTGGGGCGGCGCGAATCGCGCCACGCGCGTGCTCTCGGGCTGGCATCGTGACCCGGATTTCACCGACGCCGAAGGCGCCCCCCGCCGTCTCACGCTCGACGGCGACAAGAGCGAGTTCACACAGCTGGTACGCCGCTACAGTGGCGATATCCCCACGGTGGCGATTCTCGACGAGCTCGAACGCGTCCACTCAGTACGCCGAGAACCCGATGGCACGGTGAGCGTGCTCAACCGCGCCTACGTGCCCGGCGTGGGGGATCCCGAGCGCGTGCGCATGCTCGGCTCCGCGGCGCACGATCTGCTGTCCACGCTCGAACACAACGTGTCGCGCACCGGTGACGCGCGCCCCTACTTCCAACGCTCGGTGTTCAATACGCGCGTCGATCCGCGCGTGTTGCCCGTATTCCATCGCCTGGTTTCGCAGCAGGCCCAACACCTGCTGGAAGTCTTCGACGACTGGCTCGAGCGCCACGAGATCGATGACGACAACCCGCAGGCGCCGGCTTCGCGAGCCGGTGTCGGCATTTACTATTTCGAGGATGCAGCGCATCCGGGGGACAAAAACGATGAGGCGTAGCCACACGGCAAAGCGCTGGCTGAGCGGTTTCTCCATAACGCTGGGCACCGCGGCACTGGTTGCATGCGGCTCCGGCGGCGGGGACGACGGCCGCACGGCAGGCATCGAAGGCACCGGCATCGTATCGGGCTTTGGCAGTGTCTACGTGGACGGCATCGAGTTCGAGACCACGAACGCCGAGATTCTGTTCGTCGGCGACATCGTCGACGAATCGGCTCTCAGCGTTGGCGATATCGTGAGCGTGAGCGGAACGGTCGACAATGACGATCGTGCCAGCGCGCGCCGTATCGTGTTCGAACGCACGCTCGATGGCCCGGTCGAGTCGATCGAAATGAACGGCGAGCGCGGCGAACTGGTCGCGCTCGAGCAGACCGTGCGCTTCGACGAAGACACCACATTCGTCAATCTATCCGCCGACGCGCTCAACCCCGGCGATCTGATTGCCGTGAGCGGTTTCGTCATCGATTCAAATCTCTTTCACGCCGAATCGATCCGTCGCAACGATGACGGCTTCGTTCCTAACGGCTCACGTCTGGAAATCGAGGGCGACATCGATACCGTCGACGGTACGCAGCTGACTGTCGGCAACCAGTTAATACGCTTCGATAATGCACGCGTCAGCCCGAACCGGACCGCGCTCCGGGCCGGTCAGGCGATCGAGGCGTTCGGATCACGCGGTGCCGATCGTGGCGACCCGTTGATCGCTGACGAGATCAATGTACTCGACGTGAAGACGACCGAAGACGGCCGGCGCATGTTCGTTGAAGCCGCGATACGCGATTACAACGGCCTCGACAATTTCATTGCCGGCGGCTGGCGCATCGACGCCCGCGACGCCGAGCGAGTGGACGACGGCGCGCTCGGCCTCGGGCCCGGCGTCATGGTCAGCGTGCGCGGCACGTTCGACAACGGCCGTATTCAGGCCAGTACGCTCGAGGCCGAGACGCCCTCAAGCGCCACGATCCAGGGGCCGATCGACACGGTCGATGCCGACAATGACCGTATATCCCTACTCGGCGTGACCGTCGACGTGCCCCCGGACACGCGGTATCGGCCGCTCCGAGCCGCAGCCTCCGGTACGTCCGGCGATCGGTCTTTACGCATCGACGACCTCGCGGTCGGCGATATCGTACGCCTCGATATCTTTGATAGCGGTGAGCGACTGACCGCGCGTGCTCTTCAGCGTGCCCGTTCCGACGACGGAATCGACGCGGCCCTCATCGGCCCCGTCGAACGCGTGGTCGGTGCGGCGCCCAATCCTACCGTCGTCATCGCGGGCATCACGGCACGCACGCAGACCGGTCGAACCCTGTACTACGGTGCCAACGGCGAGAAGATTAACGCCACCGCCTTCGCGGCGCGGGCGACCCGCGGCCAGCGCGTAACGATCACCGGGCCGGCGAACGGCGGCGAGATCAACACCGCGACCCGCGTGCAGCTTATCGATTGATCGAGCAGCGCCGGCAATGGCGCTGCGCCCCAGGATGCGTCGCGCCGTCCACGGCTGCGGCGTGGCGCCCGTACATTCGAGCCGGGGCAGAGCGTTGGATCAGCGGCCACGCCGCAGCGCTGCGCCACGGCCAAGGCGCACGAAGTCGTCGCAGCGGCCCACGGCACGTGTCGACGTCGATGCGCGAACGTGGGCCACAGTGCTATTGCGTGGCAAGGCAATGCGCGATCGGCGTCAGGCCGACGACGCTACTGAACGCGCGGAGCGTGCGTCTTGGACAAAAACGAAACCGCGCTGAATGTCTAAGGGCGACTCGTGCCTCAAGACGTCGCACAAAGCTGGATGAACAAGCAAAAAAACCGGACCGGGCGTGAAGCCCGGTCCGGCATGGCTGTGGCTGTGGCGCCCGGGATCAGCCGTCGTCGGACATCGAGTCGTCGTCCGAGGGCATCTCGAAAGACACCACCGGGCCGGACACCGGCAGACCGTCACCGATCACGATTCCGGTACTACCGTCCACGACGTTGAGCTGGCGCAGAGTGAAGCTCACCTGCCCTTGCCCCATCGCATCGTTGCCCGGCTGGCCGATATTGACGTTGCGATCGTCGTCGCTGTCGCTATCGCTACAGGCGGTGAGCGTGAGCGCAAGCGCGGCCACGATCAGCAGCAGTTGGGTACGACGCCGCATGCCGCCCACCGATACGAGGCCCAGCAGGGCCAGCAGCGCACCGCCGGCATAGGCTGCCTTGAGTGCATCGCCATCGAGGGCCGTCACGCCGACCGTTGCCAGCGCCTGGCTGTCGCCACCCGGGCTCGCCACCAGGAAGTAGCTCACGCTGCTGCCTGCACCGACCGGCTCGCCCCCATCGTTAAAGTCGATGGTGAAGGTGGAGCCGTTGTCGTCAAGCGAACCGCTGCCCACGCTCATGTCGCTACCGCTGTCGTAGCTGCCGTTGTCATTGCTGTCGGCATAGACCGTGAGGTCGAACTCGGTCAGATCCACGCCCGCGGGCAGCATGTCGTCACGATCAACATAGCCCGAAAACCCGCCTACGGTCACGCTTTCCTCACCGTTGTTGGTGAGCGTGAAGCCGAGCACGGCGGCCTCGGTGTCGTCTTCGCCGACCACAACATCGCCCAAATCGAGCATGGCCACCTGTACCACCGGGTCGTCGGTGAGTTCGTAGGCGCCCGAATCGCAGGTCCCGCCGTTGTCGACATCCGGCACATCGAAATCACGATCGGCGCCACGCTGGTCGGTATCCGTCGAACTACAGGCGCCATTCGCGTCCACGGCGTCGCTGTCCATGGCCAGCGGCTGAGTGGCGGTCGGGCCGCCATACAGGCGATACATGCCGTCAAGCAGCGAGGCGTCACCGACGACGTTGCCGTCCTCGTCGGGCGCATCGATACCCTCGCCCAGGTTGGTGTCGTTCGCGGCGATCAGGCTATTGGTGATCGTATACGCGTCTTCGGGCGCGGCGTCGTTGCCGGCATCCACACCCACGCCGTTGTTGTTGACCACCGAGGCGTAGCTCAGGGAGATGCCTTCACCCGTTACGCTGCCGCCGTCACCACCGTCCTGATAGACACCGGCGCCGGTATGGGCGCTGTTGTCGGACACGGTGGTATTCGTCACGCTCAGCGCGCCACCGGCCGAGTTCCACAAACCGCCACCTTCGACGGCCTGGTTGTAGCCGACCGCGGTATTGGTGATTGTGGTCGAACCCGTGCCGCCGATATGCAGGCCACCGCCGTTGCCCGGATTCGGACTCGGGGCGATGACGTTACCCTGCGCGTCGCTCTCGCCCCCCAGCGTCACGCCGTCGAGCGTGACCGTACCACCGGCATTCTCGATCCCGCCACCGGCACGATTGGCCTGATTGGCCTCGATACGGGTGTTGGTAATGTTCGCGGTCGCATTCGGGCTGACCAGAATACCGCCACCACTGCCGGAGGTACCGGACGCCTTGTTCATGGCAATACGGCTGTCGCTGATCGTCAGCGTGCCGCTATCGCCCTCGGCGTTACCTTCGGCGTAGATACCGCCGCCCCCCTGGGTCGCCTCCGCGCCGGTTGCCTCGTTATTGACGATCGACACGCCGGTGAGCGTCATCTCGCCCTGGTTGTTCCAGAACGCGCCGCCTTCGACCGAGGTATTGCGGGAGAACACACCACCGGTGACCGTGACGTTGCCGGCGCCGGTAACGTGCAGAACGCCCCCGTTACCCGGATTCGCACCCGCGTCGTTGTCGGTGGCCGTCACGTTGGTCAGCGTAGTCGTGCTCGCATCGAGCACTTCGAACACGCCGCCCGCGCGCTGTGCACTGTTATTGCGGAACACGCTGCTTTCGACATCCAGCGTGGTGCCGGCACGTGCGAGCACGGCACCGCCGGAGGCGGAACTCGCGCTCATGTCGCTACCGCTGTCGCCAGCCATTCCCGCAGCGTTGTTGCTGAACGACGAATCGGAAACCTCGACCGCTCCGGCGTTTACGAAAATCGCGCCGCCGCCGTCATCTGCGGCCGCGCCGGTTGCCGTGTTGCCCGTGAACACAGAGTCGGTGACGGTCATCGTCCCGCCGTTGTTCCAGAGCGCACCGCCTTCGACGGCTGTATTCGTGTCGAACACGCTGTCGCTGACCACCGTGTCGCCGGCGCTCGTCGCGTGATAGGCGCCGCCGTTGCCGGGGTTCATGCCGGCATCGTTGCCCGAGAACGACACACCGTTGAGCGTGACCACCGTTGTTCCGGCCGTCGCGCCCGAGGCTTCCTCGATGGCGCCGCCCGCCCGGTCGGCGGTGTTGTTGTTCATCGCGCCGCCGTTGACGGTAAGCACACCGCCGTCGTCGTTGAGGACAGCGCCGCCGGAGCGGGCATCCGCGTCCCCACCCGCGGTGGTCGCCACGCCATTAACGAGGGTCAAACCGTTGAGCGTCAGGTTCCCCTGGTTGACGATAATGCGGCTCATCTCGGCCGCGTCGATGGTCACGCCAGCGCTGTCCGCGCTGCTGTCCATGTCATCGTCTTCGTCCATGTCGTCGACAGCGGCGCCAATCGTAAGGGTCGAGCCAGTCATGATCGTCGGCAGAGGTTCGCCGCCGAGCGTGATGGTGCCGCCCGCCACTGAATCCGCGAACACGATGGTGTCGTTCATGTCGTCACCGGCCGCACAGCCGCCGGTCATCTCGTTCTGGTTTGCAGCAATGATCGCGTCGCGCAGCGTGCACTGGCCATCGCTGGGCATATCGCCCGCTGAGTCGACAGTAATCATGGCAGCCATGGCGCCCGGCGCCGTGACCGCGAGGGTCGTTCCCAGGAGCGCGAGGCGCACTTGATGGCGCAATCGAGCTCCCGTTGGACTCGGAATTCTCATAACGTGATTCCCCTATACACTAGCGCGATGGGCGCGCCTCCCGCGTTTAGGATTTTTGTCCCAATGCCCGCGGGTCGAGACTCCCCCGCTTGTGCATCTCACGTCAAAAGACGCTGCCAGATACAACAAAGCCGGCGACCGCGCGAAGCGGTGCCGGCTTGTTGTCGTAAGGTTTGGCGGTCGTCAGGGCGAAAGCACTACCCTTTTTCCGCGGCCTCGCCCTTGCCTGTTGCGCGCAACCGAATGCCCAGCTCGCGCAGCTGCGCGTTGTCCGCAAGCCCGGGCGCACCGGTGAGCAAATCGGTCGCGGTCTGGGTTTTCGGAAAGGCGATTACTTCCCGAATCGAGTCCGCGCCGGCCATGAGCATGACCAGCCGATCGAGCCCGAACGCGATGCCGGCATGCGGCGGCGCGCCGAACTTGAGCGCTTCGAGCAGGAAGCCGAACTTCTCTTCGGCGTCCTCGCGGCTGATGCCGAGCACGTCGAACGCGGCCTGCTGCATCTGTGGCGTATGGATACGCACCGAGCCACCGCCGATTTCGGTGCCGTTGAGCACCATGTCGTAGGCCTGCGATAGCGCGTGTTGGGGGTCGTCACGCAGTGCGTCCGGGTCATCAACGGCAGGCGCGGTGAACGGATGATGCAGCGCGTCCCAACGCTTGGCCTCGGGGTCGTACTCGAACATCGGCCAGTCGACGACCCAGAGCGGCGCCCAGTCGCCTTCCACGCGATCCATATCGTGACCCAGGCGCACGCGAAGCGCGCCGAGGGCGTCGTTGACCACGCTGGCCTTGTCGGCACCGAAGAACAGCAGATCGCCGTCGGCCGCACCGCTGCGCTGGATGATGCCGTCGACAGCCTCGTCGGACAGGAACTTGAGAATTGGCGAGGCCAGCCCTTCGCGGCCCTTGGCGACGTCGTTAACCTTGACGTAGGCAAGGCCCTTGGCGCCGTAGCGGCCGACGAATTCCGTATAACCGTCGATCTGCTTGCGCGTGAGGCTCGCGCCATTCGGCACGCGCATGACCGCCACCCGGCCGGTGGCGCTGTTCGCAGGGCCTGAGAACACCTTGAAATCGGCGTCCGCGACGAGGTCGGCGATGTCCACGAGTTCGAGGTCGATACGCAGATCCGGCTTGTCCGAACCGAAACGGCGCATGGCTTCTTCATAGGTCATGCGCGGGAATGGGTCCGGCAACTTGACGTCCAGCACGTCGGCAAACAGCGCCCGGATCATGGTTTCGTTGATCGACATGATGTCGTCGGCGTCGACGAAGGACGCCTCGATATCGATCTGGGTGAATTCCGGCTGGCGGTCGGCGCGCAGATCCTCGTCGCGGAAGCAGCGCGCAATCTGGTAATAGCGATCCATGCCGGACACCATGAGCAGCTGCTTGAACAGCTGGGGCGACTGCGGCAGCGCGAAGAAATGCCCGGGCTGCGTACGGCTCGGCACCAGATAGTCGCGCGCACCTTCCGGCGTGGCGCGTGTGAGAATCGGCGTCTCGATATCGAGAAAACCCAGATCGTCCAGTGCGTTGCGCACCGCACGCGTCACCTGCGCGCGCAGCTGCATATGGCGCTGCATGCGCGGTTTGCGAAGTTCGACATAGCGATAGCGCAGGCGCGCCGCATCGCCGACGTTTTCGGTCTCGTCCAGTTGCAGTGGCGGCGTTTCGGATGCGTTGAGCACCGTAAGCGACGTCGTGTAGACCTCGACCTCCCCAGAGGCGAGATTGGCATTGACCGTGCCTTCCGGGCGCGCCCGCACCCGACCGGTCACCTGAATCACGAACTCGCCGCGCAGGCGCTCGGCGGTTTCGAAGATCGACGGCTCGTCTGGGTCGAACACGACCTGGAGCAGTCCACTGCGATCACGCAGATCGACGAAGATCACGCCACCGTGGTCGCGGCGGCGATGCACCCAGCCGCAGACGGTGATTTCGCTGTCGATCGCGGCGGCATTCACGTCGCCGCAGTAGTGGGATCGCATCATGGCTTTCGCCTTTCGAGGGAGTTGCAAAAGAGCGCGAGTCTAGCAAGACCCGCTGGCCTGCCGGTAATCGCCCTGGCGTAGACCGATGCACCCGGCGCCTATGAGTACAGGCGCCGGGGCGCGGCGTTAGCTGTTCGTGTTCGAAGCCGGCTTGCTGTCGGCTTTCGCTGCCTTCTTTTCCTTGGGCTTGTCGGCTTTCTTGCTCGCCGTGTCGGAAGCCTTCGAGGTACTGGCGCCCTCTTTCTTGGACGCACTGCCCGCGGTACCGGATTTATCGTCCGAGCCGGCCAGATTGCGCTTGCCGTCGGACTTGAAATCCGTCTCGTACCAGCCACCGCCAGACAGCCGGAAACCGGCCGCAGAGATCTTGCGCTTGAGTTGCGGCTCGGCGCATTCGGGGCACTGGGTCAGCGGATCGTCGGAAAGGCGCTGGAGTTGTTCGAGTTCATGGCCGCAGCTGCGGCAGACATATTCATAAATGGGCATGGCAAACCCCCTCGGGAATCGGCAACGGCGCGTATTTTATACGACGCCGCGCGTGGCGCCACTGGCTGCCGAGCGCCCGATGCCGTAGTACGTGAACCCGGCGTTCGCGACGTAGGACGGTTTGAAGATGTTGCGGCCATCGACGAGCACGGCCTGTTTCATACGGCTCGCGATATCCGCGAAATCCGGCGTACGGAAAATATGCCATTCCGTAACCAGCACCAGTGCATCTGCCCCTTCTGCCGCCTGTTCTGCGTTCTCGCATAGGGTGAGGTCGGCCCGTTCGCCATAAATGCGCCGGGTTTCGTTCATGGCCTCGGGATCGAAGGCGCGCACGGTTGCGCCAGCCGCCCACAACGATTCCATGAGCGTGCAGCTCGGCGCTTCGCGCATGTCGTCGGTGTTCGGCTTGAACGCCAGCCCCCAGAGCGCGATCGTCTTGCCGGACAAATCGCCGAAATGCGCCTGCAGCTTCTCGAACAGCACGTTCTTCTGGCGGTTGTTGACGCGCTCGACGGCGTTGATGATCTCGGTGTCGTAGCCCAGCTGCCCCGCCGTTTGCGCGAGTGCGCGCACGTCCTTGGGGAAACAGGAGCCGCCGAAGCCACAGCCGGGATAGATGAAGTGATAGCCGATACGGTGATCCGCGCCGATCGCCTTGCGCACCTGCTCGATATCCGCGTCCACGCGGTCGGCGACCTGGGACAGCTCGTTCATGAGGCTAATCTTGGTCGCCAGCACGATGTTGGCGGCGTACTTGGTCAGTTCGGCGGAACGAATGTCCATCACGATCGTTCGGTCGTGTTGACGATTGAACGGCGCATACAGCGCGCGCAGATGCTCGGCCGCGCGATCACTGTCCACGCCGACGACCACACGGTCCGGCTTCATGAAATCCTCGACCGCGGCGCCCTCCTTCAAGAACTCGGGATTGGAAGCGACATCGAACTCGACGTCCACGCCGCGCGCGGCGACCGCCTTGGCAAGCTGTGCCTTTACCTTGTCAGCGGTACCCACCGGCACCGTCGACTTGGTAATCACGAGGCGATATTCATCCATATGCGCGCCGATCGTTTCGGCGACCTTGAGTACATACTGAAGATCGGCGCTGCCATCCTCGTCGGGCGGCGTGCCGACCGCAATGAACTGCAATGTGCCGTGCGCGACCGCCTCGGCGGCATCGGTGGTGAAACGCAGCCGACCGCTACGCACGTTCTCGTGCACGATCTGCTCGAGCCCCGGCTCGAAGATCGGAATCTCGCCCCGTGTCAGGCGCGCGATCTTGTCGGCGTCGATATCGACACACATGACGTGATTGCCGCTCTGGGCAAGGCACGCGCCCGTCACCAGGCCAACATATCCGGTACCGAAAATCGTGATGCGCACACTGACCCCTTGCTGATCTGTCGAGAATCGTTTCTGAACGCGCGAGATTATGCGCAAGCTGGCGCGATGATGCGAGCCAACACCCGATCGAGCAGACATAAAAAAAGCCGCCAACCCGGCGGGCTGGCGGCTTCTGCCGTAATGGCGTCCCCAAGGGGATTCGAACCCCTGTCGCTGCCGTGAAAGGGCAGTGTCCTAGGCCTCTAGACGATGGGGACAGTCTTGGTGGAGCCAGGCGGGATCGAACCGCCGACCTCAACACTGCCAGTGTTGCGCTCTCCCAGCTGAGCTATGGCCCCTGATCTGCAGCGAGGGCGAATTATAGAGATTGGGTACGGCCTTGCCAACCTCTGTATCGATTATTTTTTTACCGCCGCCCGTACGGCCTCGGCAACGCGCTCCTGGTCCGCTGCCTCGAGGTACGGATGCATGGGCAGACTCAGCACGCGTTCGGCCGCGCGTTCGGAGATGGGAATGGCCACGTCCGAGTAGAGCGGCGGCTGACGGTTCAGCGGTACGGGGTAGTACACCGCGTTCGGTATGCCTGCGTCATTTAGCGCCGCCCGCACCGCGTCTCGGTCGTCGACCTGAATCGTGTACTGCGCGTAGACGCTCGTGCAATCGTCGGCGACCGTCGGCGTCTTGACCACGCCTTGGAGCAGCTCTTCGTAACGTGCGCCAACGGCGGCGCGGCGCGCCACTTCGTCGTCGAACACCTCCATCTTTGCCAGCAGAACAGCGGCCTGGATTGTGTCGAGCCGACCGTTGATACCCAGGCGCGGGTGATAATACGGCGCGCTCTGACCGTGATTACGCAGCTCGCGCATGCGCTGCGCAAGCGTCGCGTCGGTAGTGAACGCGGCCCCGCCGTCGCCGTAGCAGCCCAGCGGCTTGGCCGGGAAGAACGACGTAGCCGACAGGCTCGACACCCCGCCCGAGCGGCGCCCCTTGTATGTGGCGCCGAAGCTCTGCGCGGCGTCTTCGATCACCGGCACATCGTGACGCGCAGCGATCGCGTTGATCGCATCCATGTCCGCGATCTGACCGAACAGGCTGACAGGCACGATCGCCTTGGTGCGCTCGGTGATCCTCGCCTCGATGAGTTCAGGATCGATGTTATAGGTGTCCGGGTCGATGTCGACGAACACCGGCGTCGCCCCGAGCAATCCGATCATCTCGCCGGTCGCGATGAACGTGAACGGCGTCGTGATCACTTCGTCGCCCGGGCCGATATCGAGCGCCATCATGGCCACCAGCAACGCGTCGGTACCGCTGGAAAGCGCAATGCAGTGCTCGACGCCCACATACTCGGCCAGGCGCGCCTCGATCGCCTCGACTTCAGGCCCCATCACATAACGGCCGTGGTCGAGTACCGCCTGGATTCGTGCATCCACATCGGGCTTGATGCGCTGATACTGGGCTTGCAGGTCGATGAGTTGCATCCGGGCTCCCGGTTCAAAGGCTTCGTTAAATTAATCGCGCGAATTCTAGCATCGGCTCGCTGAACGACGCCCGGCCAGACGTCATCGGTTTTCGTTGACCCGGGCGAGCAGCGGCACTAGAATGCTGCGCTCGCAAAGCGAATCGGGCGGTTAGCTCAGCGGTAGAGCACTGTCTTCACACGGCAGGGGTCACTAGTTCGAACCTAGTACCGCCCACCATCTTCCGGCTTTGCACGCCCCCAACTCATTAACGCCGACGTTTTGAATTCGCTGGACGGCTGCATGCCGTGCACCGAATCGACCAGTACGCCGGCTGGCGCCTGTGTAAGCCGATCCCGTATCGGATCGCAGCAATGACTTATCTCGAGAACCTTCCCGGACAGCGCACGCCCGAGGTCGCGCAGAGATACGCGCGCGCCGCATAGTCGGCGACGCGTTCTTTGCGCCTGGCGCCCCGCCCCGCGGCTAAGCGCTTGCTTGAAAAGCACTGTGCATGCCGAACGCGCATGTGAGTATCCGCATCCCAGTGCCGAGATACTTATGTAAATCGTTGCCTTCGCCGCATGCGGTTCGACACCTCGCCAAGGCCCGCGCTAAATTGCATGGCAACCCCGCCAAGCAATATTTCAGTATGGATTACTCCCGGCCCAGCCAGATCGACGACCAGACCTACCGAGCGGTTCTCGAACGCTACCGCTGCAACGAAGCCGATCAGGTCAATCGCCTGATCGAGATCGCGCGACTGGCGCCGCATACCAACCGTCGGGTGGAATCGGAAGCCGCGCGTCTCGTGCAGGCCGTGCGCAAGAAGAACTCGCACGGCAGCGGCATCGATGCGTTCATGCACGAGTACGAGCTGTCGAGCCAGGAAGGCGTGGTGCTGATGTGCCTGGCGGAGGCACTGCTGCGTATACCGGACGATACGACGGTCGATCGATTGATCGACGATAAGATCGGTGGCTCCAACTGGGAATCGCATCTGGGCGAGTCGAAGTCGTGGTTCGTCAACGCCTCGACCTGGGGGCTGATGCTCACCGGGCGAATACTGCGTTACGAGGACTCGCCGCAGCGCAATTTCCGGAGCGTACTGCAACGCCTGGTCAAGCGTAGCGGCGAACCGTTCATTCGCCAGGCGGTGAGCCAGGCGATGCGCATCATGGGGCGCCAGTTCGTGATGGGCCGCACGATCGAAGAAGCGATCAGCAACGCCCGATCACTGGAAAAACGCGGCTACACCTATTCCTATGACATGCTCGGCGAGGCGGCGCGTACCGACAAGGATGCGCAACGCTACTTCGACGACTACTGGCATGCCATCGAGGTCTGCGGCGAAGCCAGCCGCGGACGCGGGCCGGAGAAGTCGCCGGGCGTATCGGTGAAACTATCCGCACTGCACGCGCGCTATGAACTGGCGCACCGCGAGCGCGTGCATCGCGAGCTGCTGCCACGTCTGCTCAAGCTCGCGCGGCTGGCGGCCAAACACAACATCAATCTGACGATCGACGCCGAAGAAGCCGCACGGCTGGATCTCTCGCTCGAACTGTTCGCCTGCGTCTCGCAGGAAGACGATCTCGCCGACTGGCAGGGCCTCGGTCTTGCCGTGCAGGCGTACCAGAAGCGCGCGCTCGACGTGATCGACTGGCTGGCTGATCTGGGCCGCCGTCACAATCGGCGGATCATGATCCGGCTGGTCAAGGGCGCGTACTGGGATACCGAGGTCAAGCGCGCCCAGGAAGCCGGGGTCGACGGCTATCCGGTATTCACGCGCAAGCACAATACCGACGTCTCGTTTCTCGCCTGCGCCCAGCATATTCTGGCGGCATCGGACGTCTTCTACGGCCAGTTCGCGACCCACAACGCACATACCCTGTGCTACATCCGCCAGGCCGCCGGCGACCGCACCGACTTCGAGTTCCAGCGCCTGCATGGCATGGGCGAAGATCTGTACGAGGAAATCGTGGAGAAAGGCGACCGGCCCGCAGCCTGTCGTATCTATGCACCGGTTGGCGCCCATGAGGATTTGCTGGCCTACCTCGTACGGCGACTGCTCGAGAATGGCGCGAACAGTTCATTCGTGAATCGTCTCGTCGACGAGAATGAACCCGTCGAGGACATCGTGGCCGACCCGGTCACAGCGGGCGAGCAGCAAACGAGCGCACAGCACCCACGCATCCCGCTCCCGCACGATCTGTACGGCGAACGCCGCCCGAACGCCAAGGGCATCGATCTGTCGGACGTGCGCGAACTGGACGCGCTTGCCAAGGGCATGCGCGAAGCCGATGCGCGTGTCTGGCGGGCCGCGCCGCTGATCAACGGCAAGCCAGCCACGACCGACCAGAACGGCAAGGAACGCCGTACCCGGCCCATACCCTCCCCGGCCGATACCAGCCAGACGGTCGGTGATGTCTTCTGGGCAGAAGCGCACGACATCGAGGCCGCACTTGCCAGCGCCCATGCGGCTGCCGACCGCTGGAGCGCGACACCGGCAGCGAAACGCGCGGCCGCGCTGCGCCGCTATGCGGACCTGCTCGAAAGCCATACCGCCGAACTGATCGCCCTGTGTGCCCGAGAGGCCGGCAAGAACATCGGCGACGGTGTGGCCGAGGTGCGCGAAGCGGTGGACTTTTGCCGCTACTACGCCTGCCAGGTCGAGGACGAGTTCGATGGCGACAAGCCGCTGCCCGGCCCGACCGGCGAGCGCAACACCTACCGCCTGGACGGCCGTGGGGTGTTCGTGTGCATCTGCCCGTGGAATTTCCCCCTTGCGATCTTCACCGGTCAGGTCACCGCGGCGCTCGCAGCGGGCAACGCGGTCATCGCCAAGCCGGCCGAGCAGACCTGTCTTATCGGCGCGCGGGCGGTGGAGCTCATGCATGAGGCCGGCATTCCGGGCGACGTGCTGCACCTGCTCCCGGGCGACGGGCCCTCGGTCGGCGCAAAGCTGGTCGCGGACCTGCGTGTTGCCGGGGTCGCATTCACCGGGTCGCTGGCCACCGCCAAGGCCATCAACAAGACGCTGGCCGAGCGCGATGGCCCGCTTATTCCGCTGATCGCGGAGACCGGCGGTCAGAACGCGATGGTGGTGGATTCGTCCGCCCTCATCGAGCAGGTCGTCGCCGACGTTATCCGGTCCGGCTTCCAGAGCGCCGGTCAGCGTTGTTCGGCGTTACGCGTTCTTTACGTACAGAACGACATTGCAGACACGCTCCTCGACATGCTCTCGGGCGCCATGGCCGAACTCTCGATCGGCGACCCGTGGAATCTATCGACGGACGTGACGCCGGTAATCGACGCCGACGCACGCGACGGACTTCGCGACTACGCGGACAAGGCCGGCAAACAATTCAGGGAGATCTATACCTGTCGGCTCGACGACAACACCCAGCGCGGGACGTATTTTGCCCCGCGTGCCGTCGAACTCGAGCGCATCGACCAGCTCGGTGACGAGCAGTTCGGCCCGATCGTGCATATCGTGCGTTTCGAGGCCGAACAGATCGACGATGTCGTCGACGATATCAACGGCCTCGGCTACGGCCTCACCTTCGGCATTCACAGCCGTATCGACACGACCGTCGAGCGCGTCGTGCGTCGGATCAAGGTCGGCAACGCCTATGTCAATCGCAACATGATCGGGGCGGTTGTCGGCGTCCATCCCTTCGGTGGCGAAGGGCTTTCGGGTACCGGCCCGAAAGCCGGCGGACCGCACTACCTGCATCGCTTCGCTACGGAGCGGGCCATCAGTCGCGACACCACGGCCGCCGGCGGCAACGCGTCACTCATGTCGCTGGAAGAAGACGAGCCGGCACGTAACGAGTTCGTCACGCCCGAGCCGCAACGCTACGCCTGAAAAGGCGCGTACTGATGTAGAAAAGCCGACGGCTGACAGCCGTCGGCTTTTTTATTGGCAATACCGGCGCAGCGTATTCTCGTGCGGACAATGCCGCGCCAGACGCATCCGGTTCACGCGACTGTCGTCAGGCAACACAGTCCGCGGTACGAATTGCCGGGTGTGTCTCCAAACGACCCGCCCCGCGAGGCCGACGCGGCCTCGCGGGGCGAGCCGACACCGGGCCTAGCGAGCCTCGACGGCGCGGAACTCGCCCGTCGACTGCGTCGCCAGACTGACGACATAAATCGCCAGCCAGGCCACGATGAACCCGGGGATGATCTCGTACACGCCGGGGCCGCCCAGGAAACTGGCGTTCCAGCCAAGCGCGATCCACACGATCACCGTGGCGGCGCCCGCGACCAGACCGGCGACCGCGCCCGTACCCGACATGCGCGGCCAGGTCAGCGAAAGAATGATCAGCGGGCCGAAGGCGGCACCGAAGCCGGCCCAGGCGTTGCTCACCAGCCCGAGCACCTCGGAATTGGGATCGCTCGCGATGAACGCCGCCACGATGCCGACCAGCAGCACGCTGATGCGACCGATCATCACACTCTCGCTCTCGGTCGCTTCCTTGCGCAGGAACAGCCGGTAGAAGTCCTCGGTCAGCGAAGACGAGGCCACCAGCAGCTGACTGGAAATCGTGCTCATGATCGCAGCCAGCAGTGCGGCGAACAGAAAGCCGGTCACCAGCGGGTGGAACAGCAGATCGGCAAGGACGATGAAAATCGTTTCGGCGTCCCCGACGTCCAGCCCGTTACGCACTGCGTATGCGCGGCCGAACACACCCACGCACACCGCTCCGATCAGCGAAATGCCCATCCAGCTCATGCCGATGTTGCGCGCCTTGGGTACTTCGGCGACGCTGCGAACCGCCATGAAGCGCACGATGATATGCGGCTGCCCGAAATAACCCAGCCCCCAGGTCACAGCCGATAAAAAGCCGACCAGTGTCAAGCCGTTGGTCAGCGACAAATAGTTCGGATCGACCTCGGCGAGGGTTTGCGAGGCCTGCGAGAAGCCGCCGCCGCCGCTTCCGAAAAGCACGACCGCCGGCATAATGATAAGCGCCAGCATCATGATCACGCCCTGACAGAAATCGGTCAGGCTGACCGCGAGAAAACCGCCCACCACGGTATAGAGCAGCACGACCGCGAGCGTCCCCCAGATACCCACCGAATAGTCGGTGAAGGATGCAATGTTGACGACATCGCCGAACGCACTCTGCACGAGCTTGCCGCCCGCCACGAGACCCGAGGCGGTATAAACCGAGAAGAACACCACGATGATGATCGCCGACACGGTCCGCAGCGCGAGCGCCCGTGTCGGGAACCGCTTGGACAGGAACTGCGGGATGGTCAGGCTGTTGTCGTAGCGCTCGGTCTGCTCGCGCAGGCGCGGTGCGACCACGATCCAGTTCACGAACGCGCCGACGAACAAGCCGATACCGATCCACGCCTCGACCAGCCCCGACGCATAGAGCGCGCCCGGCAGACCGAGCAGCAACCAGCCGCTCATGTCGGAGGCCCCCGCCGACAGTGCGGCCACTGCCGGGCTGAGATTTCTCCCGCCCAGCATGTATTCCTCGGATGAAGCCGTGGACTTGAGCCACGCATAAAAGCCGATGCCGACCATCAGCCCGAAATAGAGGATCAGACTGATCCATACACCTGTTGCCATGAGGTCCCCCCGTTTAAAAAGTCATAGCTTGGCCAGAGTTTCACATCCTATCCCCGGTGTGAAGGGCGGCAAGTGCCGCTCAAGCCTGACGATTCACGTGCCGACACGTTCGAGCGCCACATGTTTCACGGGCATCGGACACGCCGCCCGACCCGCGAACGAAAAGCGCCGGCTCATGGCCGGCGCTGTATCGGAGTCGAAAGACAATCAGTCGACGACCGGGCTGACCGTGCCGTCCGAACCGTAATCGAAGGCAAGAATGCCGAAATACGCCTGATCGTTCGTCGCGTCGTAATACTCGTCGAATGCGCTCTGGCAGTAGTTCTTCGCATCGCGTACCACGACCTGCAGGTAATACCGGGTGCCCGGTGTCAGCGGCGTGCTCGGCACGGTCGATGTGCCGGATAAACCGTTCTCCCGATACACATTGCCGTCGAGCAAGCGCATGGGCTCGTCGGCGGTCGCGGTACAGGCGTCGCCGGCCCGGCCGGTAGCCAGAGCCGGGGTCGTGGACACGCGGACGTCGTAGCGCAGCGCATCGTTCTGGATATCGTAGGACTCATCCCAGCGCAGCACGACGTTGCCGCCCTGCTCCGCAACCGACAAATAGACCGGCATGGGCCGTTCCAGCGTGTCGTCGTACTCGGCACGCGCGGCGGCAATAGTCGTCGGCAACCGATCGATCTCGGCCTGAATCTGCTCGGCCGCGCTTGCCGGGCCTTCGAGCGGCAGCTCGTTCACGTCGGGATTCGTTGTGAGTATCGCCTTGATGTCGTCGATCGGGTAGCTGTCGATCAGGCTTTGCACGTTCGCGGCGTTGACCGCGCCGGCCTGCAGCGCATCGAGCTTGTCCGTCAGCGCCTGCACGTTGCCGGCGCCTGCCCGGATGTATTCGCGTACCAGCACCATCCCCCACCAGTTGGCCAGGCCTTGCTGCCACCGGGGTTGAACGGGATTCGCGGCCGCCTCGTTGGGCTGCCCGTAGAAATCCCATCCGCCGTCGTAGTCCCAGGGCGTGAAATAGAACCGCTCGAAGTCCTCGACACCGTCGCCATCCACGTCCGCCGGGCGATAGAGATAGAAATTCTGCGAGTTGGTGTCGTTGTTCGACAGCAGAATATTGATCGCCAGCCAGGTCCGGAAATTGTCCGGATGGAAGTAGCGGGCGAAATCGGAATTGAAATCGGGCTCGCCGTCGTTGATTGCTTCGAGCATGGCGATCAGCACGTCTGTGTTTTCGTTATCGCCCTTGGATTCGAGCAGGGTCTCGAATTCGTCGGAATCCGCGTCCGCACGGATAAGCGGTGTCTCGTCCGGCGACAGGAACTCGAACTGCTCGGCCTTGAAGATATTCGATTCCTCGAGCTGACCGTGGTTCTCGGCCCAGTCGTCGTCCATGTACTCGACGTTGGTGAACAGGCCGAAGTCCTGTTCACCGGCGCCCGGGTTGGCCCCATCGGTCACATACAGATGGATGAACTGGGTGCGCAGACTCGGGAAATCCGCGACCTGGGTGAACAGATCGAAAGCCAGCTTGTTGCGGATGCGGCTCAGATCGTAGGGGTGCTTGTTGAGCTGGAAGCGCTCCATGCCGAACCAGTCGTCATCGAAGCCGTCGTCGTCCTCGTTGTCGAACTCGATCTTGTAGGACTTCTGCTTCGTCAGACGTGTGGACGCCCCGCGGACTTCCATCTCGCCAATGAAGCTGAAATCCGTGCCCGAAATACTGGCCGTGATCTGCAGTTCCGGATCGAACGCGTCGCTGCCGTCGGTATCACCGAGATTGTCGGGATCATCCCCGCCATTCAGATCGGCGAGCGTGCAGCCCGTGTAATCCTCGTCGTCTTCTGTCGTCGCCGGATCGTCGCCCTGACAGGCGCTGCCCGTCGGCGCGTTTATCATGACGTTCACACGCACGACTTCGGTATCGTCCGGCAGCGCATAGCTGACGGTCGCGTTGGCGCCCGGATCGACAATGTCGCCGTTGGCATCGAGACCGGGAACCTGGGACGGATCCACGGTCGAGCCGCCGCCTGTGTCGCCACCGCTACTACCGCCGCCGCTACCGCCGTCATCGTCGGAGCCGCCGCCCCACCACCACAGGCACCCAGCCCGGCAGTCACGAATACGAGCATCCAGGGCGCGAGTCGACGCGCCCAATTCGAATTGTTCATTGTTACCCCCCGTGTGCAAGCCGCATGCAGGCGCGGCTGGAATGCTTCATATAGCACAAAAGAGGAATTATTCGAAGCGGCGTCAGGGGCCCGTCGATAACACCCGCTCGATCATCGCCATGCTGCGCTCAAGCGCGCCCGCCTGGGCACGTACATGGGCGCGCCCGGCCGCGCCGGCAGCGCGTGCACGTTCGCGATCGACGCCCCAGAAACCCGACGCATCCGCCAGTTTGGCCGGCGTGCGGCAAACGTGGGCCGCGCCGCATTCGACCAGGCCGTCGACGATGTCCTGCCACTCCTCGATATACGGGCCAACGCAGAACGGGCGACCCAGCGCCGCGGGCTCGATCACGTTATGGCCGCCGATACCCGGTACCAGGCTGCCCCCGACAAACACCACGTCGGCCGCGGCGTAGAACATGGGCACCTCGCCCAGCGTATCGGCGAGCACGATATCGGTACTCTCGGTCACGGTATCGCCCGCGCTCCGTCGGGCGATTGACCAGGGACTGCTTGCAAGCAATGTGGCGACGGCGTCGAAACGCTGCGGGTGCCGGGGCGCCATAACAAGCAGGCCGCCAGATTCGCGTGAACGAAGCCGTTCGAACGCCTGCAGCAGGATCTCTTCTTCGCCCTCGTGGGTGCTGGCGGCAACCCAGATGGAACGGTCTGACGCCTGCCACTGGCTGCGCAGGCGTGCACCCATGGTTTCCGTATCCGGGTCGTCGGGTGCGTCGTACTTCAGATTGCCCGTGGCCTCGACCCGATCATCCGGAGCGCCCAGGCAAACGAACCGGCCGGCGTGCGCGTCGCTGGCGGCGCCGATTGCCCGCACGCGCGCGAGCATGAAACGCGTGGCATTTTTCAGCGGCCAGCGCACATAACGCGCGGCCGAGGCGCGGGAAACGCTGGCATTGACGAGCACCAGTGGCACCCCGCCGCGCTCCGCGGCGGCGATGAGATTTGGCCAGAGCTCGGTCTCGACCAGAATGCCGATACGCGGCGCAGCCTGGGCGATGAACCGGCGCGTGGCGCCTGGCGTATCCAGCGGCACATAGCGAATGGACGCCCGATCACCAAAGCGTTTGAAAGCGCGCTCGCGCCCGGTTGGGGTCATCGTGGTGATCAACAGCGGACACTGCGGAAACCGCCGCTCCAGTGCCTCGACCAGTGGCGCGACCAACACCACCTCGCCCACCGACGCAGCGTGTATCCAGATCGCGCCGTGCGGCACGGGGCCGATGCGGCCGAGGCGCTCGCCGAGATTTTCTCGATAGGCAGGCTCGCGACGGCCACGCCAGGCGAAATAGCCGAAAACCAGCGGTAAAACGAGCCATGTGGCCAGGCAATAGACGACCCGCCAGAGCATTTCAGTCGCTGTCGGGGGCGTCGTTCATGCGTTCGATAATCGCCGTGGTGGAGTAACCGTCGACAAAATCAAGCACGCGCACCTCGCCACCGGCCGCGCGCACGCAATCCCCGCCGGCGATCTCGTCGGGCGCGTAGTCGCCGCCCTTGACCAGCACATCCGGTGTGAGTCGGCAGATCACACGTTCCGGCGTGTCTTCGGCAAACGGCACCACCCAATCCACCGCGGCCAGGCCACGCAACACCTGCATCCGGTGTTCCAGATCGTTGAGCGGTCGCGAAGCACCCTTGAGCCGGCGTACCGAGGCGTCGTCGTTGACCGCGACGATCAACCAGTCGCCCAGGGCGCGGGCCGCCTCGAGATAGGCAATGTGGCCCGGATGCAACAGATCGAAACAGCCGTTGGTCATGACCACCCGTTCGCCGCGCGCGCGCAGATCGGTAACGATACCGGCCAGCGTGTCTTCATCGACCAGGCCAACGGCGCTGCCGCGCTGGTTGCGCGCGGCGCGCTTGAGTTCGGCCGGCGTGACGGTGGCTGTGCCGAGCTTGGCCACAACAATACCCGCGCCGAGATTTGCGATGGCCGCTGCATCCGCCAGTTCGAGGCCCGCCGCCAGGCCCGCGCCCAGCAGCGCTATGACCGTATCGCCCGCCCCGGTCACATCGAACACTTCCTGCGCCTGCGCCGGCAGGTGCAGCTGGCCGGCCACCGAAAACAGGCTCATGCCCTTTTCGCTACGCGTCACCAGCAGGCTGTCGACGTCGAGGCGTTGCCGCAGGGCGTCGGCATGGTGCGCCAGGCTGTCGTCGTCGGTAACCGCGCCCGTGACGGCCTCGAATTCATGCAGGTTCGGCGTAATCAGGCTCGCGTTGCGGTAGCGCTGCCAGTCACTGCCCTTCGGATCGATCAGCACCGGGATATCGCGCTCACGGGCAGCGCCAATGATCGCCTCGACATCGGCGAGCGTGCCCTTGCCGTAATCGGAGCAGATCACCACATCCGTGTCCGCCAGAGCCGCGCGGTAGCGTTCCAGAAAGACATCCCGCGCAAAGGCGCCTTCAAGGGCGAACGACTTCTCGAAATCCAGCCGAATGAGCTGCTGGTTGCGGCTCATCACGCGCAGCTTGGCGATGGTGGGATGGCTGTCGCTGACCAGCAGATCCGGCGCGACCCCTTCACGCTCGAGCAGCGCGGCGGTGGCTTCGCCCGGCTCGTCGTCCCCCACCACGCCGATCAGCCGGGCATTCGCGCCCACGCGGGCGAGGTTCAACGCCACGTTCGCGGCGCCGCCCAGTCGACGCTCCTCGTCGGCAATGCGAACCACCGGCACGGGTGCTTCGGGCGAGATTCGGCCGGTATCGCCATACCAGTAGCGGTCCAGCATGATGTCGCCCACAACGAGGACGCGTGCGTTGTCGAACGAGGGGATCGTCAGCATGCTTTCACCGGGCGAACAATTCGCGCATCATACAAACCCTGCTGCGCGCTGTGTAGCGCCGGCCCTCGCGACTTCATCGTCTTTCGCGCCTATGATTGCCGACCGGCTCATCCGGCCTGCCTCGCATGGCTGATCCCGCCCCCGACAACGACACGCGCAGCGGTCTGCGCTCGCCTCGCCACTGGGGCAGCTGGGTGCTGATGGGCCTGGGCTGGCTTCTGGCGCGGCTGCCCTACCGTATGCAAATGGGCCTCGGCCGCGTCTTCGGCGATATCGCCTACCACGTCATCGGCGAGCGGCGGCGCGTTGCCGAAGTCAACCTTCGGCTGTGTTTTCCCGAACTCGGCGAGCGCGCGCGCCGGCGCATCCTGCGTGATCATTTCCGCTCGGTCGGCATGGGCGCGATCGAAACCGCGATCTGCTGGTGGGGGCCGACGGCCAAGATCGAGGCGCTGGCCCATATCGAGGGCCTGGAAAACCTGCAGGCCGCCGCCGAACGGGGACGCGGGATCATCCTTTTGTCGGCCCACTTCACCTCGCTCGAGCTGGGCGTACGCATGGCCAAGCGGCCGCTGCGCGAACTCGGTTATGTCACCACGGCGATGTACAAGGCGCCGCACGATCCCGTGGTCGATCACGTAATGCGCACGCGCCGCGAGGCGCATATCGGTGGCTCGAGCATCCGCGACGACGACGTGAAGGGCCTGCTGCGGGCACTGCGACGCAAGGACGCCGTCTGGTATGCAGCCGACCAGAAACCGCCCAAGCGTCTTGGCTTGGTGGTGGATTTCTTTGGACAGCCGGCGCGCACGCATGTGGCACTCAGCCGGCTCGCGCGCATGAGCAAGGCCAGCGTGGTGCCGTTCTTCACCCTGCGCCGTGAAGATGGCAACGGATATCGCCTGATCATCAAACCGTCGATCAGCGCGGACCTCGGCGAAGACGAAACCGCGGATGCGCGTCGCATCAACGAAATGATCGAATCGGTGGTACGCGAGGCGCCGGCGCAGTACTTCTGGCTGCACCAGCGGTTCAAGCGCTCGGGTTATAACCCCTACAAGCCGGCCGCAAAGACCGACGTATAGCCACCGCGCAAGGCGGCCCAGTTCGCGTCCAGAAAATTGAAACGCATGGACGCGCTTCGGAACTTGTCCAGAGAACGGTGCAGGCGTGCGATGTTCGCCTCGCGCCACTTGCCCGGCTTGCGCAGCCGCGCCTTGTCGAAATCGATCAGGTGAAAGCCGTCATCGCCGTCGACCAGCACGTTGCGCGCGTTCAGATCCGCGTGCCATACGCCGGCACGGTGGAAACGCGCGAGCGTACCGCCAAGTTCCTGCCAGGCCGTGGACGGCAACGGCGCTTCGGCAAGCCGGTCGGCAAGCGGCACGCTATCCGGGACCTGCACGGTGATCATGTCACCTCTATAGATGCCCAACGATGCGTTGACACGTGCCGCCACCGGCGCCGGTACCGGCAATTCGCGGTCGCGCAGCGTGGCCAACAGGCGAATCTCGCGAACCGGGCGCGCGCGCTCCAGGCCCGTGTAGAGAAACCGATCCGGATTTAGCGTCGCGAGCGCCCCGCCGCGCCGGTTGTGGCGCAGAACCCAGGGCGTGCCGTCGATCCCGGTCACGAAGTGCGCGGTGCCGCGACCCTCGGCTTCACCGCGCAGCGCATCGCGCGCCTGCCACCAGCCCGCATCGAACAGATCCGGCGCCGGCTCCTCGAGCCGCACGTCGTCCCAGACGATATGCTCGCCGGCGATTGTCGCCTCGCGCAGGGTCATGTGTGTCGACAGGCGCAGCGCCCGCTCAGACGAAGGTCAGCCAGTCCGCATGGTCGTCACGGCGGCCGCTGACCTGGTCGAAATAGCGGCTTTGCAGCGCTTCCGTCACGGGGCCGCGCTTGCCTTCGCCGATCGTGCGGTCGTCGAGTTCGCGCATGGGGGTCACTTCCGCCGCCGTGCCGGTGAGAAACGCCTCGTCGGCGATATACACCTCGTCACGGGTGATCCGACGTTCGATGCACTCGATCCCCATCTCCTTGGCGTAGGTGAAGATGGTGTTGCGGGTGATTCCGTCGAGCGCGCTGGTCAGATCGGGGGTGATCAGCTTGCCGTCGCGCACGATGAACAGATTCTCGCCGCTGCCCTCGGAGACGAAACCGTCGCAGTCGAGCATGAGTGCTTCGTCGTAACCGGCCTTGTTGGCCTCCGTCACGGCGAGCATGGAATTGAAGTACGGGCCGTTCGCCTTGGCCTTGGTCATCGCCGAGTTCACGTGGTGACGCGTGAAAGACGATGTCTTCACACGAATGCCCTTGGTGATGTTTTCCTCACCCAGGTAGCTGCCCCAGGTCCAGGCCGCGATCGCGACATGCGAGGTCAGATCATGGGCATGCAGACCCATCGCCTCGGAACCGTAGAAGATGACCGGGCGGATATAGGCGGACTCGAGCTTGTTCTCGCGCACGACTTCGATTTGCGCGGCACTGAGCTCATCCTCGCTGTAGGGCATCGGCATGCCGAGGATCTTGGCCGAACGGCACAGCCGTCTGGTGTGATCGGCCAGCCGGAAGATGGCGGTGCCCCGGTCGGTGTTGTAAGCGCGTACGCCCTCGAAGGCACCCATGCCGTAGTGGAGGGTGTGCGTGAGCACGTGAACCTTGGCGTCACGCCAGTCGACGAGTTCCCCGTCGAACCAGATCAGGCCATCGCGGTCGGCCATCGAAGTCATGTGCTCATCTCCTTGGGCTTGCAGACATGCCGCGTGAACACCGCGGCACGGCGCGCTATTTGACCATAGAGGCGCGGGTGCAGGCCAGTGTCATAGCTGCATTGCGCAGCTTTTAGCGGGGATCATCGGGCGCTTCGGCCGCGCCATGTTCGGCGAGCCAGTCCAGATAGCGGCGTACGCCCTCTTCCACGGTCGCGAACGCCCGGCCGTAACCCGCCTCGCGCAGCGCGTTGACGTCGGCCTGGGTGAAGCTCTGATAGCGGCCGATCAGGGACGCCGGAAATTCGATATAGCGTTTCTCGCCGCGGCCGAACCAGGCCGTGACGGCATCGGCGACGTCGTTGAACGTCTGGCTGCGGCCGGTACCGCAGTTGAAGATGCCGGAGACGCCGGAATCCAGTAGCCACAGATTGACGTCGACACAGTCGCCGACATAGACGAAATCCCGGCGCTGCTCACCGTCCCCGTAGCCGTCGCTGCCCTCGAACAGGCGGCATTCGCCGCTCTCCTCGATCTGCCGGGAAAAGTGCCAGGCCACGCTGGCCATCTTGCCCTTGTGCTGCTCGCGCGGGCCATAGACGTTGAAATAGCGCAGACCCGCGACCTGCGAGTTCACCTTCGCTGACTGCGCGCGCACGTACTGATCGAAAGCGAACTTCGAAAAGGCATACATATTGAGCGGGCGTTCCGCGGCGCGCTGCTCCACGAAATCCGGGCCCATGCCGTATACCGAGGCCGACGAGGCATAGATGAACGGAATACCACGCGCCACGCACCAATCGTGCAGGCTTTTCGAATAGCGATAGTTGCGATCCATCACATAGCGGCCGTCCCATTCGGTCGTATCCGAACAGGCGCCCTGGTGGAATACGGCCGTGACGTCGCCCAGATCCGCGCCGGACTCGATCCGGGCGAGCAGATCGTCGTATTCCAGATAGTCGCTGAAATCGAGATCAGCCAGGTTCAGACATTTGCGACCGTCGGCCAGATCGTCGACGACGAGAATGTCACGCTCGCCGCGGGCATTGAGACCGGCCACGATATTGCTGCCGATGAAGCCGGCGGCTCCGGTTACGATGATCACTGGCGCGCTACCCCGTACTGTGCTTGCTAACGATCCCCACCCTGCGCGGTGTCGACGCCGAGATCCAGACCCAGCGTGCGGTACCAGCGCAGATAGCGATCGGCCATGGCGGCGGCAGTATACGCGAGCGATTTTTCGCTCGCCGCATTGGCCAGGCGACGTGCCAGATCCATGTCGCCGCGCACTCGTTCGAGCGCGTCAGCGAGCGCCTCGGGCGAACGCGGCGGCACCAGCAGGCCATTGTCTTCGTCGCTGACGATATCGGGAATGCCGTCGACATCGCTGGCCACGATCGGCAACCCGGCATGCATGGCATCGAGCAGCGCCGACCCAAGGCCTTCGTGCACCGACGGAAAGGCAAAGATGTCGAACGCGGCCAGATGATCACCCACGTTGTCCACATGGCCGGTGAACCGTATCGCGTCGTTATCGCCCGCCAGCTCGCGAAGCATGGCCTCGTCGCGGCCGCCACCGACCATCACGAAGCGCCAGCCCGCGTCGCGCATACTGAGGATGTGCGCGGCCGCGATCAGATCGCGCTGACCCTTCTGGCTGTCATCGAGCGCGCCGACATGCCCCACCACGCAGTCGCCGTCGAACTCCTGGCGCAACACCGCCGCGGCGACGCGATCCACCTCGAACCCCCCGGCCGCGCTCGGAATACGCTCGGTCGATACACCCGGCTGATACGCCTGAACCACGCGATCGATCGCGCGCGACAACACAGCGACCGCGCGGGCCTTTCGATACATCTGCCGGGTCAGCCAGCTCGATGAAGGCACGTTGTCGACACGGCGCGTAAAGACATACTCGCAACCCGCCAGCACATGCGCGGCATGGGCGAAATGCGCGCCCTTGCCATCGTGGGCGTGAAGAAACGCGCCCCGCACCTCGCGCACGCTCAACACGAACGGCTTGCTGATCGGCAGACGCACCAGATTGGGCACATCCGCAAGCCGTTGAGCCAACGGTTCGTCGCGGCGCAACACAACCTGTTGTGAGATGCCGCGCGCGGCCAGCTCGCGAATGAGCAACTCGGTCTGACGTTCCCCGCCGCGAAAACCGCGGGCCAGGTTGACGTGCGTTAGCCGCGACTTCGCCGGCGCTTGCCGCTTCGTGCGCTCGCTCATGATCAACCTTTACTCAAATGCCGCTCGAAAATCGGCGACCGTTGTGGCAGCCAGCGCGCGTCCGAGGGGCGTCGACTGCATGTGGCTCGACAAGAGCCGCGCGAATTCGCGCCACTCGTGCACGGATATGAAATCCCGGGACGTGAACCGCAACTGTGCTAGCGATGCAGCGAGGCGCCGACGTGCGCGTTTCGGCCGTAGCGAACGGCGCAGATCGTTATCGATCCAGATCAATCCGCCGCGCCCTGCCGCCCGATCCACCACATCGCCCTCTGCATGCAGATGCAGAACATTTTCCAGGTGGCAATCCTTATGATGATAGCCGTTGCGATAAAGCGTGGCGATATCGGCCGCGATCCGATCCAGAATCACGGCTCTGGTTGACGCGTCCACCGTCTGGCGCAGCACCACACGCAAGGTGTCGTGGTCCGGCAACTCGCGCATGAACAGAAGTGACTCCGCCTGCGCCCAGGGTGCGACCCGTATCCCGAAACCCAGGAGTGGCGCGGTCGCTATCCCAAGGCCATGCATGGTGCGGTTGGCCGACATCTCGCGCCTGGCTTGCGATGACCAGTACTTGCGCAGGTTGTCGCGCGGCGCAGTCTTCACCCGCGAAAGCTTGCTTACCAAGCCAGGCCGGTCGGGATGGCGACATATGCGCGTATAGGTACCCTCGTAAAGCGGCTCCGCACACGCGAAATCCGGTGGGTCTGCAGCAATCGCGGCGTCAAGCCACCATAGATCTCGCGGCGTGAACAGACCGCGGCACAAGGTCATCGACATCCTGACAACCCGCGAGGCCGAGCGCATACGAGACATCGAAACGCCCGCGTCATAGGCATATCGAGCAACCAGAGCAAACCCATACGCAACTAGCGAAACGCATCGTAAAACGCCAGCAGCTCGCGCCGCATACGCTCGACCGAATAGTGCTGTGCTATCGCCTCGCAGGCCGTACGGGCCTTGGCTCGAGCGGCGTTGTCTCGCTCTCCGAACGCCCGCATCGACCGGGCGAACCCGCCGACGTCGAGTGCGTCGAACAACTGACCGGTTTCCGGCCCGGCAACCATGGCGCGCGCTGCCCCCGTTCGCTCGGATGCAATGACGGGCAGGCCTGCGGCCATGGCTTCGGCAATTACGATGCCGAACGCTTCGTAAAGCGCCGGGTGCACGAGCGCATCCGCCGCCCAGAGATAAGGCCGCACATCGTCACTGGGCCCCATGAAATGCACGCGCTGCTGCACACCCTGCCTGCGCGCCGCACGTCGATAATGGGCCATTCGGCTATCGCGCCCGACCACGATCAGATGCGCAGCTTCCGGAACCCGGGCCAAGGCCGCGATGGCTGTCTCCAACCCTTTGCGTTCGAAACCGGAGCCCACGAACACGAATACGGGGGCGTGATCGGGAATGTCCAGTTGAGCGCGTGTTTTTCGGCCGATTTCCACGGCCCATGCGTCGCGCCTGAATTTTTCAACGTCGATACCGTTTTCGATGACACACAACCGGGCGCCGCAGGCCGGAAACCGGCGCTGTATGTCAGCCCGCACCATCTCCGAATTGCAGATCACCGCCTTGAGCTGATCGCTGGCGTACATCTGACGCTCCATATCGAGCTTGTCCCGGTGATAGGAACCCAGTTGCCGCCACCAGCGCTTGAAGCGCGATGCGCCCCTGTGACGTTGCTCGAGCCATTCCGCATGCACGCCCCCATCGGCCCGGAAGATATCGACCTGGGGCATGTGAACCTGTGATTGCACCAGATCGACGGAGAGCGTGCGCAGCTGCTGATCGAGCGCATGGACGAAAGCCTTTAGACGCCAGCGGCGGCCGATCGCGAATGGCCGGCACTCGATCACGCGGACATTCGCCGGTAGCGCGCCTCCCCAATGGCGCGTCAACACCACCCACTCCACATCGTCTTCAGCAAGCGCATCGAAAACGCTGGACGTGATCCGCTCGGTGCCGCCATCACTGCGGTAGCGATTAAAGATCAGACCGATGCGAATGCCCATGCTTATTCGTCTGTCGTGGTATCGACGCCCAACTCCCGATAGAAGCGAGGCATTCCGCTTCGCCCGTTAGGGGCAACGTGCAGGGGCGTAATTGTGCCATATACACATATATCGCCACCCCTGCTGACGCGATTTGCGGTCGCGTCACCCGCTTTTTGTCGCCACAATGCCCCATTTTGACGGCCAGTTTAAATACCGTGCAGCGGTTCGTCCCCTACTCTCGCCCTACGCCCGACATTCTATGAGCAGCCAGACGCGACATGTTGCATTCTTCCTGCCGACGTTTCCGGCCGGCGGACAGGAACAAACCACACTGCTGCTGATGAAAGGGCTGGTCGAGCGCGGCCACCGCGTCGATCTGCTGCTTGAACGCAAGACCGGCGCCTACCTGTCGCGCGTGCCGGATACGATCAGGGTGCACGAGTTGCGGCGTCGTTCGCGCTGGAGCGGTTACCGGCGTTTCATCACCGGTTGGCCAAGCGAAGGGTGGCGCCATCTGCGCGGATCTATCGGTTTAGGCGAACGCTCTGTCCCCTTGCATCGATTGCTGGGGCTCGTCAACTATATCGAAACTCAGTGCCCCGACGTGTTGATTAGTTCCCATGATCGCGCACCGCTACTGGCGATCTGGGCATCCGGCATTGCCCGGCATCGAGTGGCCACGCTCGTTATCGAACACAGCTTATTCAGCTATAACTGGGCAGCCGCGCAACACCACACACGGACCGCGGCCCTCATGCAGCGTCATCGGACGCTAATGCGCCGGCTCTACCCGTTCGCGGATGGACTTGTTGCAGTGTCCAGGGCGGCCGCCGAAGACCTCGCCGAGGTTATCGGCATGCCGCACAACGCAGTGGTCACGATCTACAACCCTGTGGTATCCGATGAACTCGAAGCGCTTGCCGCGCACAGCGCCGACGATGCCTGGTTCTCCGCCGGCGCGCCGCCGGTGATATTGACCGCCGCCCGCCTGGCGCCGGAAAAGCGTCTCGACGTTCTCCTCGACGCATTCGCCAAGCTACGCCGATCAGGAGTCGACGCACGATTGGCCATACTCGGCGACGGGCCGGAACGCGAACGACTACTTCGGCAAATCGACACCTTGGGCCTGACCACCGAGGTCCGTGTGCCCGGCTGGGTCGACAATCCGTACGCATGGATGCGCTGCAGCGCGCTTTTCGTCGTATCGTCAGCGTTCGAAGGCTTATCCAATACATTAATTGAGGCAATGGCCTGCGGCTGCCCCGTTGTTTCAACGGATTGTCCTGGCGGACCTCGCGAAATATTGCGGGACGGGCTCCACGGGCGACTCGTACCGGTCGGCGATATTGCAGCACTGGCAGACGCCATGAAATCAACGCTGGCCAATCCGCCCAACCGCAACTCGCTCTCAGTTCGAGCGGCCGACTTCGCCCTCGCCCCCGCCATTGATCGATACGAGGCTCTGATCGAACGCACCTTTGCCGGCGAAGACACCGCTGCCGCCTAAAACAGCCTCATCTGGCTTACCGATCACACGCACGCTCGCTCGACGCCGCCGTTTTCGAACCACGCGCTATTACGATTCGTCTTATCGCAAGGCGACCAGGTGCGGGCAATGCCACACGTCTCGAACGATTATCGAAATGCCAGCTTGGGCTGAGCGATGCGGCCATGCGAACCTCCGCGCGGCGGCGAGCTCCAGACATCCGCAGCCACGATTCAGTGTCCCGTTAAATGCGCGCCCGCGCCGCCTGCTTTCGATCACGCTCGCGCATGCGAAAGACCTCCCATGCCAGATCTCGGCGTGGCCGATCGAGCGGGCGCAGAAACGGCACTTCGCTACGCCAGTCGTTACGGGCGGTCGTATAGGCTTTTCGGTAACCCGCCGCGGCCGCCGCATGCCGCACACGCGCATCGGTATCGCCGAACGGATAAGCCAGCGTTTCGACCGAATGACCGAGCCATTGTTCTAAGCGACGCCGACCCACCACCAACTCGTATTCCAATTCCTTGTCCGTGACGCGCCGTAGATCGGGATGACTGACCGTATGTGCACCGATAGTAATTAACGGATGGGCATCGAGTTCGACTAGCTGATCGATGCTCAAATAATCTGCGGTCAATTCAGCCACGTGGAGATCGTAGTCGGCCATGAGGGCGTCTTGGCGCGCCCGGCGGTCGGCCACTGTCAGCGCTTTAAGCGCGTCATGGAGATGCTGATAGAAAGCGCGCGGTGAAGACGGCGCCGAAGATAGCCAATCGACAACAGAGGGCCGGCTCCAGTCGTCGCTGCGCGCGACCGCCGCGGCCACACGCGCGAGTAATGGCTCGCTCCGCTCCACAAAACCTGTGGTCACAAAAACCGTCGCGCTTTTGTCGTACTTTTCTAGAATCGGCAAGGCGACCGTCAGATTATCGGCATAGCCATCATCGAACGTTATCGTCGCTTTTGCACCGTGGCGCCGGAGAAACTCATCGAGATCGTCCGGATGTACGTGAGTGATCCGGTCAGCGCTGATTTCCGGCGCCGACATTGGGTCCGCAACGCCGTGACCATAGAACGTGCGTCGGTACCGTGAGCGGATACGAGCCATAACTTAACTCAGAGGCGACTGGCGATTGGCGCCAGTCGAGCGACATGACACTAGGCTAAACATATTGGGAACTGCCAAGCTCACCGTGCGCGGCTGAATATCGGGATTGGCTCGCATGCCCATCAGCACAACGACAAGCGAAGCTAGTATTTGCTGCGTGTCGATGTCGCTGCGCGATATAAAACACGATCACCACTGTCACACCGAATGAGACTGCGGAATTTTACGGTAGTCGTACTTCCGGCAGATGCCTGGCAACAAGCGACTTAAGCCGCTCGACGCTGTAGCCGACATTTGACTGGACGAGGCAAAAAGGCCGACTCACATCTGCGATCGCATCTTTGAACCGTCGATCGAAATCAGAAAAATCGGATGGCCACCAGAACTGAGTACATACTTCCGGCTCGACAGCCACGATATCGGACTTTGGCGATACGAACTCGCAATAAACGCCATACAATGTATATTCCGACTGTATTCGATATCGCCACAAAACGTCGATCCAGGAACAATCTTTTTCAGTCATTCTCGACCGACAATACTCTCTTATCTCCAGAAGATAGGCTCTCCTGGCTACCATCGGACAATGGATATATCTCTCGACGGGTGTCCCCTGGCGCTCGTACTCGAAAAAGTCTAGCGCGTCTATATTCCAGCTCGCCGTTTCCGCATCCAGCCACCCACCCCGATAAAAATGCAGCCTTCCCTGCTCGTCAAAGAATCGCGATGCGGTCAAAGGTGCTTTCAAGAAGGCGTCAGAATCCAGAAAAACGATGTTCTCGCAATTCGTCGCTTCGGGTGCCGCCAGTTTTATCGCTTGCTGAAGCCACCATCCCGACGGCACGGATTTCTTTCGATCTCTACGTCGTTTCAAAAAGCGCCTTTTTCGCGTCTCGCCATATCGTCTTTGATGCTCGAGATGCGCCGGCAACAGACTGTCCGTCGTTAAGATAGTAAAACGTGAATCGAGATTAACCGCACTCCTGAAAAGACCGTATTCTTCCGGCGGCACGACAGCGACGTGCGTAATCGATTCATCCGCAAAGCTTTCCACCGAAGCGCGCTGGATTTTGAACCGCTCAAGGTCGAGACCGTATGTGGGTGTAACTAGACAGACCTGCAATCGAACTCCACCTGAATTTTTAATTTTCCTCGAACTATATTCTAGGCGCAGAACTTAAAAGCCAGAAACCGGCCGTTAATCAGGGCGCCAAATTGCGCGAGGTTGCCATATATAAGCGCATACAGAGCTTTACGCTAAAAGAATATACGTAAACGCATGTGTGAAGGACGTTTTGACGATGCCAATCACCTAGCCTTGTGTTTTTGGATTGACGAAATCAAACTGGCCGACATCTGCGGATCCAAGCGAATTCAAAAACCGAGCTGCCGAGCGTGCAGGATAACCGACAGCTGCCGCGAGCGGAGGGAAACAGCCGCGCATGGACTCAACGAGGTCATCCTCATCGAAGAACACCCTCACATCCGCCACGTGCTCGTAGCTTCTCGCCGCCGCCGGATTAGCGAGGACCGGTACGCCAGCTAGGAGGAAGTCGACCACGCGGGTCAAAGCGCCAGTGCCGTGATGTTGATAGAGAATCGCGGCGGTGGTGGTGGCCATCAAATCGAACATTTGGTCATCACTTACCGAGCCGTGAAAGCGAATACCTTTCGCGTCGCAATCCTGTCTCAGGCGCTCGGAGCCGAACCCCATCACATCGATCGTGATGCCGCGTGCCAGCACGCCACTATTAATCATTACGCGCAGTATGTAGCGCATGCCCTCATAAGTCGGCGGATAGTAGGCCGACCCCATAACCAAAAATCGTCGGTTCTGGTCACAGGGCGCGCGTCGTGCGCGTACAGTTTCAAGCGCGAGGCGCCGGCGTTGTGGCGGATAGTAGGGCAATACCGAACTATCGATACCGAAAAGCGAAAGCAGCCATTGATCCCGCTCCGAGATCACGAACCTGTGATCCGCCAGTGCAAGTTGCGCGCACTCTGCCGCGAAGCGCCCATGCAATCCGCCCTTGGCATAGGTGAGTGCCTCGTTGGAGACGAGCGATTCGATATTATGCGCAACCGCAACGGTCGGAATCCCACGGGCACGCGCCGCGGCGAAACCGCCATGGCGCTGTGTACGCTCCCAAATAAAACCGTCTACGCGAGGCACCGACTCGAACAGAGCCTGGGCCTGCTGATAACGCATCGCCGTACGCTTGCGGCGACCGTCCGATACGGTCGGTGCATTATGGGGACCGTCGGCCAACGATCGCATCACACGACGGCGTGCCAAGCGGCCATGTACCGTCCGGGGCTTAATCAAGGCCTGCGACAGATCGACCATCTGATGTGATGCGCCCAGTACGATTTCGGCGATCTGCATTGATCGCAGATACCCCCCCGAACCCGGCGTTGTAACGGACGTATCTCTGACGAAAAACATATACTCTCATCGGTATTTAGCACAGCCATCCAAATAAGATCTGCGAACGCGTTTTCGTGGGATCGATTTATCAAGCCGGGTGCCTATCGATTCTTTTCCAAGCCGTTTGTGCACTACCCGAACAAGGCGAACTACCATCGCCTTGTATCACCCATAATGCGTTGCATCATTATTGATAACGGCGTCAGCGGACACAGCACCAAATGCGTTCACGACATGCGCTGTTCGAACGCCGAGGTGTCGCGGGCGACGCTCGCTTAGAATGACAACACGCAACCCATGCATGTCGTGTCCGATCCTGTCGCCTTGAAATTCACGCCAGTACTGGTTCAGTTTTTTACCCAACACTATGACATGGTTTAAAAAATCGCCCAAGCCGGAAATTGCGCCACGGGCTAACGATGAGATTGTTCGGGCTTACGAAAACAACGAAAACATCAGTCGGGAAGAATGCCGAATTCTCTATACGCTGGTTGACGACCCCTGGGACTTGGGGTCTTCGTTGCACTACGAATCCTATGCACGGCTAGTCGCGCTGGCAGACAAGTATGTCGATTGGCACGAGGTCGACTGGGTGCTCGATTACGGTAGCGGCATCGGCACGTTCACGAAAGCGCTCAAGGACGCGTACCCGCATATCAAATCGTTGGGTATCGATTTCGATACCGCTCGCCGCGCCGCCGATCGCCGATTCGGCGTCGACCTGTTCGATCATTATTACGAGATGGATGCATCGACGACGGAATACGACCTGCTCCGGCACCGTTTTCCAGAGCTTGGCATACAGCGCTTGTGCATCTGCTTCATCAATAGCACCTATTACGTGTTTAAAGAGCAGCGCCGGCGCAGCCGTATCGATCATTTCACTCGACTGTGCCGACGCTTTGACCAGCTCGCCCGGACCCGCGAGACACGCTATATGCTCGTCAGCGCCAGTCATACGGACCGCGCCGCGGTCGATGCTATCGACCGGCTTGACCCCGAGCTGCTACACCTGTCGCGCGAACTTCGCGTCGCGAGCCGGATCGAGCAGTTCAACGCCGAATTGCATACGCGGATCTGGCGCCATCAATCATCGAGCAAGCGCTGACGCCGGCATTGCCATCGTCCAGAGCGTTCGATTGTGTATCGCCTGTATTCGGCCCTGCGATCTGCCCGTGTGATCAATATATAAAATGTGGCCTATGAATACGCGCCCTTGGAAAAAACTCCGCACGCGCGCACGCGCTCGACGTCAGCGCGCCGAAGACATCGCCGTGCTCACGCCTTTTGTGGATCGGTTGCTTCAAACGATGCCGCCAGTTGAACAAAGTAACCCGGCCCAACTATCGCATATTGCATTCGAGCTTTTCGTGCGCCAGAAACAAGACGTAACACGTGTGAAGTCCGACTCGATTGCATCCCGGCACGCGCATCGATTCGAACGTTTTCTCGGTGAGGTAAAAAACGGCCACAGTCCGCTGACCGGCGCTGACGCCATCGACGTGCTGCAATCCTGCAACCGCTTTCTTGGCCTCAGCGACCCGTTTGATGAGCAGGGCCTGGATATCGGCTCGCACTTTCGAATGTCTTCGAGTTTTTCGAATAAAGGCCGGATGCTTTACAACGCCGTCAAGGTCTTGCGACCAAGCACGATGCTCGAAATCGGCACCGCGTACGGCATGTCGGCGGATTTTCTTCTATCCGCCGCTCGACGCTTCGCGCCTGATGCCAAACTGCATACGATCGAAGCCGGAGAACCACAGTTCACTCTTGCCAGAGAATCCCTCCTCGATCGTCACGGCAACCGGGTGCATTGCTATAAGGGTCTGTCTACCGACGTCATTCCCAAGGTGATCGACGCCGCTCCAGCGGTCGACTTCGTGTTTCACGACGGCGCGCACGATAGCCAAATCTACCAAAGCGATTTCGCGGCCCTCTTGCCCTGTCTTCAGCCAGGCGCTGTGATCGTGTTCGACGATATCCGCTGGTTCGACAAACACCTGACGTCGCAGGACCCCGAGTGCTACGCCGGCTGGACCGCTATTACGCAACGGCCCGAGATTGCGCTCGCCGCGGAGATAGGTACCAGTGTCGGTGTGGCGATGATTGGTGGCGCATAGCGTCGCGGCCGCCGCTTTACTTTTTTAACGGCTCGCTCAGCGCTAACCGATCGGCTAACGACGCAGCTGCCGCGCTTTCACCGACGCTCTTGAAGATGATCGAAAGAGGCCTGGCCCACGACCGACCCGATATTCGGCTGGCCAAAATCAACCTGTGTACCCGGCCGATCAGGCGAAGTCCGTAATCGCATCGATAAACGACTGCACGTGCCGATCGAACGCAAACAACTTACGTGCCCGGATTGCAGCGGCCCGTGCCATGCGCGCGTAGCCGGTCGCATCGTGGATGACGGTGGCAATCGCTTCGGCCAAGTCTTTCGGGTGCGCAAATGTGGCCGGTCTCAACGCGTCGGCTTGCGGATCGTAGACCTGTGTGGATTGCATCACCGAACGTGCTCCGCCGAATCGTTGATAATGAGCATACGGCCGGTCGGCCGTCACCAGCAGACCGGTCTCGCCAGTCGCGATCGTTTCGGCCATGCCGTCCACCGCGGTGGCGACGACCGGCACACCAAAGGCCTGTGCTTCGATGGTCACGTTGCCCAGCGGCTCCTGCAAGGCCGGGTGCAACAACACATCGATCGTGCGATAGAACGTTGGCATGTCGGAAACCATGCCAAGAAACCGTATCCGCGCTGCCACACCAAGCGATTCGGCCAAGGCTTCCAGCGCGGCCCTATCCGGCCCGTCTCCCGCAATATGCATCTCGGCATCAATGCCTGCGGCCCGTAGCTTTTCGAGCGTGTGAATCGCCAGGCAGCCCCCTTTCTCCGAAGCCAAACGGGCGGCAACACCAATACGCACACGCCTGGAGTTGTCCGTCGCGGACGCAGCGTCCCGAGCAAAATCCGTGTCGTGCGCAGCGGCCCAGACATCAGGGCGAATGCCGCCGAGACAGACGCGCGCCGGACCGTCATAGCCCCATTTGAGTTGAAGCATGCGCATCGACGCACGCGTATTGCAGATCGCGCCGCGTATCTCGCCGATGAAACGATCGGCCGCAGGCTGTGAATGCTCGAACCAACAGCCGCCGCCTTCGCGATAGATGAGCGGTGTCCCGCTACGACGGGCGGCCACGGCGACCGCCTCGCGCGCGAATCCACTCCACGACAGGATGACGTCGGCGTTCATACGCTTGATCTGTCGTGTCAGCGCCCATTGCCGCAGGACCGCCGGACGTCGCGGCAGCCGTAGCGCGCCGTAGCGCTTGAACGATCTCGCGCTATCCACGAACGGCAGGATATGCGGGGCCAGCGCCGGATGCAGTGCGCTACCGTAGACCACGTCGTGTTCAAAGGCTTGCTGTATCCGCGCATGCCCGATTAGCGAACGAAACTGATGTTCGACGCCGGCCGGCACATCGAGATTTATTCTGTGCAGCAGACGCATCGTCTAACTCCGATAAAACCAGTACGTCGGCATCGCAGTCACCTGGGTAGCGGCGGCCACACCCCGCTCAAGGCGCGCCGTGCACCACGCGCATGATCGCGCGATCGAGCGTCGGGCCATAGTCGGCAAGCGCGAATCGGTCGCGGACGTGGGCCAGCCCCGAAATGCTGGCGCGTTGGTAGCGGGCATCGTTTTCAACCAGTGCAGCGACTGCCGCGGCGAGGCGTGCCGGAGTGGGCGCGCGGGGTGCGATGAGATCGTCGGTGGACGGGTCATAAACCCACGGCACGCCGATGTCTGCGTCGCCCCCGACCTCTCGCGCATAGTCCGCCAACGACCATTCCGGCGCCACAAGCGACAGCGCGTGCATGTCTTCGGCCAGTGTTTCCGGCAACCCGTCGACAGCTGTGGCCACGACCGGGCAGCCGCGCGCCTGGGCTTCAATGCTGGTGCGACCGAACGGTTCGCGCAACGACGAAACCAGAAGCACATCAATCGCATCGTAGAAGGCAGCCATGTCGCCAACCGCGCCCTCGAAACGTACTGCATCCGATAATCCCAGACGCCGAGCTTCGGCGCGCAACGCCGATTCGCATTCACCGGTGCCTGCGACAGCAAGTCGGGCGTCGACACCGTGTTTGTCGCGGAGAATGCGAAGCGCATGAATTGCGAGTCGATGGCCTTTCAATTCCGTCAGCCGACCGGCACTGCCCAGCCAGAGCGGTCGCGAACGTGGCACCGCCGATCGTGCGGCGTCCATTGGCAAAATCGAGTCGATTGCGCAGTAGACGCGCTCCGTCGGCCCATTCCAGCCCCAGCGCAGCGCCAGGATACGCTCAGCCGCCCGGCTGTTGCTGATGACGCCGCGCGCGCTGTCCAGGTAGGTGTGCGCATGGTGGCGTTGCGCACGCCATGCCTGCCCGTGTTCGTAATGCACCAGGGCGAGCCGGGCTCGCTGCGCGATATCGACAATCTCACGATTTCCGATCGTGTTCCAACCGACGAGGGCGGATTCGTTACCACGCACCACGCGAGCCGCGGCGTTACGCGCTCGCAGCCCGCGGGCGAACCGCGGAAGACGGAGCCCGTACCACCACCGAAGACTGCGACGAACGACCGTACGCAATGGCGGCCCCACAACGGCCTCGAACCGCGGGTGGATATCCTCACCCGCGATAACCGTGTCGGATGCTTCACGCGCGCGGCGATGCGCGGCGTACTGCGCGAACGACACTTCGGCGCCGCCCACCACGTCGAGATTGAGACGAAAAATCAACGCCCGGGGCGCATCCCCCGATAAAGGCGGATCAGCGCGCATATTGGTCCCTGGAGCGGTCAGGCCAGACATCGAAGTGAAATCGCCGCTGGGAACTTTCCGCCATATGCCGCGCGCCCTACCGCACGCGGCATCGCGCCGATTGCATGGCGGTTCCTTGGCGCGAGTCCACACGAAGGATCGCAGCCATTTGAAATACGCCGTCTCATTCGACGGACTCGCGCGAGCTGGCTCGGCTATCGAGATAGCCACGCACGCGCCCTGCGCGAACCTGCCATTGCCAACCGTACTTGAGCCGGAAATGCTGCGGACCGAACGCGAACGGCGCGTATCGGAGCCATGCTCGTAACGCCCCGTACCAGTAGCGTAACGGCACACCGAGCAGATACAGGCCGCGCGACGTGCGGCCATGCGTGAGCGCCATACTGCGCCCCCACAAATAAGCACGCGCCCATACCGCGCCAACGCTCAACTGCTCTACGCGGACGCGATGCTCGGCGCGCGCACCGGGCACGAAGACATAGGGGTAATACCCCATACGCGCCAACCGATACTCAAATTCGGTCTCATCGCCCATCAGGCGATGCGTGCCGCCCGGACCCAGCCGCTCGTCGAATCGATGTTCGCCGATCGCCGTGCGGCGTATCGCCATATTCGGCCCCAGGGGCACGCCGGTCGTCAGGCCTTCGTCTTCACGCGGCGCGTAATACGCGAACATCGGGCTCTGGCGGACATACCGCTGGTCCTGAACCCAGGCCGGCGCATTCGGCGGGAATACCGGAATGATAGGCCCACCGAAAATCGAGTGGTCGGGCCAGCGTTCGACTGCATCGAGATAGGCTTGTAGCCAGTGCGGCCCCAGATCGACATCGTCGTCGATGAAGACCACTAATCCATGGTCGACCCGTTCAAGCGCGCGATTGAGTGCGCGCGGCTTGCCGGGCCGTGGCTCGTGGAGCGCTTCGAGGTCGAGGCGTGAATCCTGCTGAAACCGTGCCAAAACCGTCGCGGTGTCATCGGTACTCGCATTGTCCACTGCGAATACACGCCAGTCCTGCACGCGCATTTTCTGGTCGGCGAGGCATTCAAGAGTCGCCTCCAGCGAGCGCGCCCGATTATGAGTCGCGAGGATGACCGTCACACAGGGGTTTGGTGCACATGATCCTGATTCGTTCGGCATGGCGAGGCGTCGACAGGGAAGCGATGCGGGCGGCTACCGGCGCACCCGGTCTGCAGCATGCATATTTAGAACGCTGCGACTAAGTTGCACCGTAAACAGCGCCGAAATTGTACTCGATGCTGTATACGCCTGTTGATGCCGCATGCGCTTCGAAACGCGATAGCGTATCCCGACAGCCCACCGCGTGCCGGGCCGGCAGCACCCATGCACGGGCTGATAGGCATCCGATTACAATGCCACGCTGCACGTGAACATCTTACCCGGCTCGACAACGATGCCCACGCCTCCTCGCGTTACGGTTCTCATTCCGGCGTTCAACGCCGAGCGCTTTGTGGGGGCCGCCATCGAAAGCGTACTCGCACAAACGTTCAAAGACTTTGAACTCCTGGTCATAGACGATGGCTCCACAGACTCGACGGCCACGCGCATTTGCACGTTCGGTCGGGATGCACGTCTGCGCGTCGTATCGCATTGCAAGAATCTCGGCCGGCCGGCGACACGCAATCATGGAATAGACCTGGCACGTGGCGAATACATTGCTTTTCTGGACGCCGACGATGTCTGTGCCCCTGAACGACTCGAGCGCCAGGTGGCCCATCTCGATTCTCATCGCCATGTCACCGGCGTCGGTAGCTGGATGTCGTCCATCGACGACCACGGTTGCCCATTGACGGATCAGACTTATGCGCTGCCGCGAGACGCTGACAATATCGCCTGCCGCATGCTTTTCGAATGCTCACTGGCACAAAGCGCGATCACGATCCGACGACCCGCGTTTACGGCATATCGCTATGACGAGAGTTTCTGGATCGCTCAAGATTACGAACTCTGGGCACGCATGATCGTGACCTGCCGATTCACCAATCTCCCAGAACCACTCACGTGCTATCGCCGCCACGCCGCTCAGGTTTCGATCACTGACACCAAATCGCAGCGCATGGCGGATCTGCAAATTCAAGCTCGGCAGTTGGCCGCCCTTGGTATCCAATACCGCGACGAAGACCTGATTCGTCACGAGTGCGTGTTCAAGTTCAAGGGGCGACGCCCCGTGCTGGAACAGACTGGCGCGCCGCTCGACGTCGACTATCTCCGGTGGGTCCGGGCGTGGCTCGAAGCGTTATTCGAGGCCAACGCGCAACGTGGCATCTACCCCGAGCCGGCTTTTACGCATATGCTCGCCGCCCGATGGCTTTTCGCCGTTCGCAAGGCCGCCCGTAATAGCCCATGGCGGCTTGTGGCGATCGAATTTATCAACGCTCGATTGTTGCGTGCAGTCGGGCTTTACGCGTGGCAGAAGGTGAAAATGCAATTCACCGTGCGAAATTCCGACGTCGACGCCGCTTGATCCAGGCACGTTACGATAACGTCATCGATGCCCAATCATCCCCGCGCATGAGTTTATTTCGCAAGCCCGCCAAACCCACCCCACCGGCGCGATCGAACGGAGAGATTCTGCGCGCCTACGAAAACAACGAGAACATTACACGCGAGGAATGCCGGATTCTCTACGATCTAGTCGAGGATCCGTGGGATCTGGGCTCGGAGGTGCACTATCGATCTTACGCTCGACTGATCGAGGTCACGGCCAAATACGTGGACTGGGCCAATACCGACTGGGTTCTGGATTACGGCAGTGGCGTGGGCACATTCACCCGTGCGCTCAAGGACGCATACCCGCACATCAAGTCCATCGGCATCGATTTCGACAAGGCACGCGCTGCAGCCGACCGGCGTTTCGGCAAGGATCTGTTCGATCGATACTACGAGATGAATGCGCACGTCTCGGAATACGAGCTCGTACGCACCGGCCTCCCGGATATGGATCTGGGGCGCCTGTGCGTTTGTTTCATCAACAGCACTTATTACATGTTTACGGAACAACGGCGACGCCAGCGCATTGCCCATTTTTCGCGGCTACTCTCGTGCTTTGAGGCTAGAGCACAGAGCGATGCCATGCGCTACCTGCTCGTGACCGCAAACAACACGGACCGCGCTGCGGTCGACGCCATCAACACACGTGGCGCCGAACTCGTTTACCTGTCCCGCGATCTCGAACTGGCCAGCCGTGTCGAGCAGTTCAATTCCGAACTACACACGCGCGTCTGGGTCAGTTAAACCCATCGATGGGCCCGGGCGGCGAGTCTTCAATTCAGGTATCGCCGACAATCCACGCCTGCCAGAGCGCGGCTACGGCACGCCGCAGATCGCTCGCCTCGTCGGCATGCATCATGGCGCGATTGCGCTGCAAAGAATCCGCATGAATGCGCTGACGATATTGCCTGTAGGCTTTCGTGAGCGTCTTCACGTCGTCGTAATCGGCGATACCGGCTGACTCGAGTGTTTCCAGCACGCGAATCGCGTCGGTAAAGCGCAGCAGTTCCGGGCAATCATGGCCATAGCGCAAGGCCGAGAACTGGGCGATGAACTCGATATCAATGAGGCCACCGGGCATCTGTTTGACGTCGAGCCAGTCACCACTGCTTTCGTCCTTAACCCGGCGCATGCGATCGCGCATTTCACAGACCTCGCGCGCGAGCTTGCCCGCATCACGCGGCTGGGCGAGCACTTCGCGCCGGATCTCTGAGAACCGTTCGCCGAGGCCGGCATGGCCGCTCACGTGGCGCGCGCGCACCAGCGCCTGATGCTCCCAGGTCCACGCCTGTTCCTTCTGATAGCGCGCGAATGCGTCGACGTGGGTCACCATCATTCCGGCCTTGCCGCTGGGCCGCAGTCGCATGTCGATTTCGTAGACCCGCCCCGCCGCGGTCTGCGTACTCAGAACGTGGATGAGCCGCTGTGCCAGGCGGGTGAAGAATGCCTGGTGGGTCAAGCTGCGCTCGCCGTCCGTCATGGCCTCGGTCTCGCCGTCGTAGATGAACACGAGATCGAGATCCGAGGTATACCCCAGCTCCAAACCGCCGAGCTTGCCGTAGGCCACGATGGCGAACGGGGCACGTTCGCCGCTCGCGTCGCGAGGCGTGCCGTAGCGCCGTGTCATCTGGCGCCATGCCATGTCGAGGGCCGCGTCGAGAACGACTTCGGCGAGTTCTGTGAGGTGATCGGAGACGATCATCAACGGCATGGAATTACTGACGTCGGCCGCGGCGATTCGCAGGCTGGCGCTCTGCTTGAAGCGGCGCAGGGTATCCATGCGCAACTCGAGATCGTCGGCATCGATACTGGCGAGATCCTCTTCCAGGCTTTCGGCGAGTTCCGCCCGGCGTGGCGGCCGGTAGAGCTGGCGCGGGTCCAGTAGACTGTCCAGCAGCGCCGGCTGATCGCGCACGCGGCTGGTGATCCATTCACTGGCCGCGCAGAGCCGCATAAGCGTGGATAGTGCGGCCGGATGCTCGACCAGCAGCGCCATGTAGGTGCTTCGCCCGACGATCGCCGAAAGCACGACAATCGTCCGGGTGAGCGCCTTGTCGGGATCGCTTGCGCGCGCGGCCGCACCGAAAAGCAAGGGGATGAGGCGCGCGATCCACCGCCGGCCGCGGTCTTCCAGCGCGCGGTAGAGGCTCTGATCCTGCATCTCGGTGAGAGCCTCGCGCACGGCATCCACATCCTGGATACCGTACTCGGCGACGAGACGCCGCGCGGCGTCGTCATCCATGTCACCGTCCCAGAACGCGATTAGCGACTGACTTTCCGAATCGGGGCCTTCGTCCGCCTGCGGCGAGACGAAAACCTGCTCGAACGCCTGATGCACGCTATCCCGGGTATCCCGCATCGCCTGCGCGAACGCGCTCCAGTCCGGGAAGTCCATCGACTGGGCCAGGGCCCGGCGTGCCTCGTCGTCATCGGGGAGGTCGTGTGTCTGGCGATCATCCGCCATCTGCAGGCGATTCTCTGCCCGGCGCAGGAAGCGATACGCGCTGTCGAGCTCGCGCGCGGTGTGCTCGGGCAGGTGCTCGCCGTTGGCCAGCCGGGCGAGCGTCGGCAACAGACGATTGTCCTGCAGCGACGGCTCCTGGCCGCCGCGTATCAGCTGGAACGCCTGAACGATGAACTCGACTTCACGAATGCCGCCACTGCCGAGCTTGATGTTGTCCTGCAATTCGGCACGCACAACCTGGCGGTCGATGAGCGCCTTCATGTCGCGGATAGACTCGAAGGTGCCGTAGTCGAGATACCGGCGGTAAACGAACGGCCGCAATCGACGAATGAGATCCCGGCCGCCCTCGATGTCACCGGCCACCGGGCGTGCCTTCACCCAGGCATAACGTTCCCACTCGCGGCCGTGCGCCTGATAGTAGTTTTCCATCGCGCCGATGCTGGCCGTGAGCGCGCCCGCATCGCCGAAGGGCCGCAGGCGTGTGTCCACCCGGTAGACGAAACCCTCGGGCGTGGTTTCGCTCAGGTTCTGTACCAGCCTGCGCGCAATGCGCTTGTAATAGCCGTCTGCATCGAGGCTGCGCGCCCCGTCTGATTCGCCCGGCTGGCCGTAGGCGAAAATCAGGTCGATATCGGACGAGAAATTGAGTTCGCCACCACCCAGCTTGCCCATGCCGATGACGATCATGCGCTGGGTGTCGCCCTTTGCGTCTTGCAGTACGCCGTAGCGCGCCGCAACCGAGGCCTCGGCTTCCTGCAAGGCCGCTTCGATACACCGGTCGGCCAACAGGGACAGCCCTGTCAGCGTGTCTTCGAGGCTGTCGATGCCCGCCAGGTCACGCCAGGCGATCAGGGCCATGCTCTCGTCGCGGTAGGCGCGCAAAGCGGCCATGAAATCGTCGCGGTCGACATTCGGCGCCGCGTCGATTTCCAGCGGTTGCCCGGAGTCCAGGCGCCCGGCTTCGGCCAGCGTCTCGAGCCGATCGCGATGTGCGTCGCACCACTGCGAAAGAAAGGCGCTGGCGGGCGCGATACGCGCCAGGGTCTCGTCGATGGATGATGACTGCGAGGCTGGCATGGACTGTCCTTGAAGCAAATGACGGCAAGCCGGCTCAGCCTAGCGGCACGGCGTGCGATTGCATACCGGCGCGAGCGCTGCCCATAAAAAAGCCCCGCACGAGGCGGGGCTCTTCGTTCACGCAGGGTGCGTGGAACGACATGATTTACATCATGCCGCCCATACCACCCATGCCGCCCATGCCGCTCATGTCGGGGGCGCCCTTGTCGTCCTCTTCGGGGACGTCGGCAACGGCTGCCTCCGTGGTGAGCATCAGGCTGGCGATGGAAGCCGCGTTCTGCAGCGCGGTACGGCTGACCTTGGTCGGATCGAGAATACCCATCTCGACCATGTCACCGTACTCGCCGGTGGCCGCGTTGTAGCCGTAGTTGCCGTCCTTGGAAAGCACTTCGTTGACCACCACGGACGGCTCGGCGCCGCTGTTGAACACGATCTGGCGCAGCGGCTCTTCGACCGCACGGCGCAGGATGCGGATGCCCGCGTCCTGGTCCGGGTTGTCACCCTTGGCCTTCTCGACGGCCTTGAGGGTACGCAGCAAGGCCACGCCGCCGCCGGGCACGATGCCTTCCTCGACGGCCGCACGGGTAGCGTGCAGGGCGTCTTCGACGCGGGCCTTCTTCTCCTTCATCTCGACTTCCGTCGCGGCACCGACCTTGATCAGCGCCACGCCGCCGGCGAGCTTGGCCACGCGTTCCTGCAGCTTCTCCTTGTCGTAGTCCGAGGAGGACTCCTCAATCTGCGCACGGATCTGCTTGATGCGGGATTCGATATCCTTGTTGGAGCCCGAGCCATCGATGATGGTGGTGTTCTCCTTGGAGATCTGAACCTTCTTGGCTTCGCCGAGATCATCCAGCGTGGCCTTCTCGAGGCTCATGCCGAGATCTTCCGAGATCACGGTGCCGCCGGTGAGCACGGCCATGTCTTCCAGCATCGCCTTGCGACGATCGCCGAAGCCGGGCGCCTTCACGGCGGCGACCTTGACGATGCCACGCATGTTGTTGACCACCAGCGTCGCCAGGGCTTCGCCCTCAACGTCTTCGGAGATGATCATCAGCGGACGGTTGGCCTTGGCCACGTTCTCGAGCAGCGGAAGCATCTCGCGGATGTTGGAGATCTTCTTGTCGTGGAGAAGGATGTAGGGGTTCTCCAGCTCGGCCTGCATCGTCTGGTTGTCGGTGACGAAGTACGGCGAGAGATAACCACGGTCGAACTGCATGCCTTCGACGACGTCCAGCTCGTTGGACAGGCCGGAGCCTTCCTCGACCGTGATCACGCCTTCCTTGCCGACCTTGTTCATCGCATCCGCGATGATCTTGCCGATGTCGGCATCGGAGTTGGCCGAGATCGAGCCGACCTGTGCGATCGCCTTCTCGTCGTCACACGGCTTGGACAGCTTGGCCAGTTCCTCGACGGCGGCGTCCACGGCCTTGTCGATACCGCGCTTGAGATCCATCGGGTTCATGCCCGCCGACACGGCCTTCACGCCTTCGCGCACGATGGCCTGGGCCAGAACCGTGGCGGTGGTGGTGCCATCGCCGGCGATGTCGGAGGTCTTGGAAGCGACTTCCTTAACCATCTGCACGCCCATGTTCTCGAACTTGTCGTCCAGTTCGATTTCCTTGGCAACCGACACACCGTCCTTGGTGATCGTCGGCGCGCCGAAGCTCTTGTCGAGCACCACGTTGCGGCCCTTCGGACCCAGCGTGACCTTTACGGCATTCGCGAGCGTGTTGACGCCGCGGACCAGACGCGAGCGCGCGTCTTCGCCAAAACGTACTTCTTTAGCTGCCATTGCTAGCTTCCCCTAATACTGTGTTCGATAACGGTAGACAGGAGCGAAGCGGCCTATCAGGCCACCACCGCGAGGATGTCGTCTTCGCGCATCACGACGACTTCGTCACCGTCGATCTTGACTTCGGTGCCCGAGAACTTGCCGAACATGACCTTATCGCCAACCTTGACTTCAGGCTTGCGCGTCTCGCCGTTATCCAGCGGCTTGCCGTTACCCACGGCGATCACTTCGCCGCGCTGCGGCTTTTCGGCCGCGGTGTCGGGAATGACGATCCCCCCGGCCGTCTTCTGCTCTTCCTCGAGCCGCTTGATGACGACACGGTCATGTAAAGGACGGATATTCATGCCACCCTTCTCCTCGAAACGTTGGTTGTAGATCAAAACGTCCTGCCCGACGTGCCGAATCGGCCGCCGGGCGAAACCGTCACCATTGACGATCTCAATCACCGCCATTGATGCGGCCACCCCGAACCCTTTCAAGAGCGCGCCGCGATTTTTTTGCGTCCTGCGCCGGTTACGGAAGCCACTGACCGGCTTGCACATTTGAAAGGGCTTCTTGTCACTTTGCACTGCAACATTTATCTTGAAGCCATCATTCATCCGTGCCGGCATTCCGCCCGGCGTTTCTGGAGGAGTCATGGCAGATAACATGCCGCGTCGCGTCGCCATTGTCGGTGGCGCCCGTATTCCCTTCTGTCGCTCGAACACGAAGTATCCCCACCAGTCCAACAAGGACATGCTCACCGCATCGATCAAGGCGCTGTCCGAGAAGTACAAACTCGCCGGCAAGCAGATCGGTGAAGTGGCGGCCGGCGCGGTGCTCAAGCATTCGCGTGACTTCAACCTCGCTCGCGAAGCCGTACTGGGCACGGATCTTGACCCGCACACCCCCGCGTTCGACGTGCAGCAGGCCTGCGGCACCAGCCTCGAGGCCACGCTGCTGCTGGCCAACAAGATCGCCATGGGCCAGATCGACTCCGGCATCGCCGGCGGCGTGGACACCACATCCGATGCGCCGATCGCAATTAATGAAGATTTGCGCAAGATCCTGCTCGACGTGAACCGCGCCAAGACCGGCGGCGAGCGTGCCAAACTGCTCGCCAAGGTGCGGCCGCGCCATCTCGTGCCGAGCTTCCCCGGCGTCGGCGAGCCACGCACCGGTCTGTCCATGGGCGAGCACTGCGAGCTCATGGCCAAGGAGTGGAAGATCTCGCGCAAGGCCCAGGACGAACTCGCCGTGGCGAGCCACAAGAATGCGGCCCAGGCCTACGTCGACGGCTTCTACGACGATCTGGTCTTTCCGTATCTGGGCGTCGAGCGCGACAACAACCTGCGCCCGGATACCAGCGTCGAACAGATGGCCAAGCTCAAGCCTGCCTTCGACAAGGAGAATGGCACTCTCACCGCGGCCAACTCCACGCCGCTGACCGACGGTGCCTCCAGCGTGCTGCTCACGAGCGAGGAGTACGCCAAGGAGAACGATCTTCCGGTACTGGCCTATTTCACGCCCTACTCGCGCACCGCAGCGGTGGACTTCGTCGACGGCGGCGAAGGCCTGCTGATGTCGCCCACCTACGCCGTTGCCGACATGCTCGACGCGGCTGGCCTGACCCTGCAGGACTTCGACTTCTACGAGATCCACGAAGCCTTCGCTGCACAGGTTCTGTGCACGCTCAAGGCGTGGGAGTCGAAGAAATACTGCAAGGAGCGCCTGGGGCGCGACACCCCGCTCGGCTCGATCGACACATCCAAGCTCAACGTGAAGGGCTCGTCGGTCGCGCTTGGTCACCCGTTTGCCGCCACCGGCACGCGCATCGTGGCCACCCTGGCCAAGATCCTCGACGAGAATGGCGGCGGTCGCGGCCTGATCTCGATCTGTGCCGCCGGCGGCCAGGGCGTGACGGCCATCCTGGAAAAGCCGTAATGCATCCGGCCGGCTGACGCACAGCCACTGGACAGGGAAAGGCGGGCCTTCGAGCCCGCCTTTTTCCCGTGCGCTCATGCGCCTGCGCGCACTGTCTAACGTCGTACGGGACAGCGTCGCACAAAGATGGCAGGATAAAGACAACCGTCGCGGGGGCGGCGGATTCTGGGGGAAAACGCGGCTATGCAGGCACGGTTCGTGCTGTAGTTTCACGTCATCGTGAAAGCCGCCGCAGTCAGACACGGCGGGACGCACGCCGTGGGGGAGTAGCAACAATGCACGAGCAAGCCAGCATCCTGTCCATCGGCCGCGCGGTGCACGCATGAGCGTCGCACGCGAACACTGGGGCAGCCGCATGGGCTTCATCATGGCGTCTGCCGGCTCCGCAGTCGGGCTGGGCAACGTCTGGAAGTTCCCCTACATGGCGGGCGCGAACGGCGGTGGTGCATTCCTCATCATCTATCTCGGCTGCGTGCTGTTCTTCGGTCTGTCGCTGGTGATGGCGGAACTAGCCATCGGCCGCACCACGCAGCTCAACCCGGTTGGCGCGTTCCGCAAGCTGGCCGGCCGCGGCTGGTCGGTCGTCGGCGGGCTCGGCGTGGCGACGGCGTTCATCATCCTGTCTTTCTATATCGTCGTGGCCGGCTGGACTCTGGCCTACGTCGTGTTCATGGGCGCCGGCAGCTTCGGCGGCCTGGATGTCGAACAGAACGGAACGATTTTCACCGACTTCGTATCCTCGCCGGTGCAGCCGCTGGTATACGCGGCGATATTCACGGTGCTGATGATCGGCGTGGTGCTCGGGGGCGTGGCATCTGGCATCGAGCGCGCCTCCAAATGGCTAATGCCCGTGCTGTTCCTGCTGCTCGTCGTGCTGGCGATACGCGCCATCACGCTGCCCGGCGCTGGCGCGGGTCTGTCGTTCTATCTCATGCCGAACTGGAGCGAGGTCACCGCCGGCACCTGGGGTGGCGCGGTCAGCCAGGCGTTCTTCTCATTGTCGCTCGGCATGGGCGCGATGCTGACCTACGGCTCATACATGTCCAGCGAGCAGAACCTGCCACGTGACGCGTCCATGGTCGTGGGTCTGGATACGCTGGTTGCACTGCTGGCCGGTCTGGTCATTCTGCCGGCGGTCTTCGCTGCCGGGCTCGAGCCGGGCGCCGGGCCGGGACTTACCTTCATGACCCTGCCCGCCGTGTTCACCGAGATGCCCGCGGGGACGTTGTTCGGCATCGCGTTCTTCGTCCTGCTGTCCATCGCCGCACTCACCTCCGCGGTTTCGCTGCTCGAGGTGGTCGTGAGCTATTTCGTGGATGAAAAGGGCCTGAGCCGCCCGGCAGCGACCATCGGCGCAGGCATTGTGATCTTCTTGATCGGCGTGCCGGTCTCGCTTTCGCAGGGCGTGTGGTCCGACGTGACCATCGCCGGCAAGGGCTTTCTGGATCTGGCGGACTTCATGACATCGTCGGTGATGATGCCGGTCGGCGGTCTGTTCATCGCCCTGTTCGTGGGCTGGTTCATGGGCCCGCGGGCAGTCGAGGCATTGAAGTCACACCCCGGACAGGCCATGCCGCTCGCCGGCCTGTGGCTGTTCATCCTGCGCTTTGTCGCGCCGCTGGGCATCGCCTGGATTCTGATTCAGGGCTTTTTCGGCTAACGTCACTCAATCGCGGCCGCGGGTCGCTGTCTTTATTCTGGGGGAATCGATCATGGAAACGCTCTCCAATCTGCTGAGCACGATCAGCGGCTGGGTCTGGGGTCCGGTCATGCTGATCCTGCTGCTCGGCACGGGCATCTATCTGACCCTGGGTCTGCGCGGCATACCGCAGCGCAAACTCTTCTACGGCTTCTCGATGATGTTCGCGGGCCGCAAGCAGACCAAGGAACCGGGGGATATCACGCCGTTCCAGGCTCTCGCGACCGCGCTGGCGGCAACGGTCGGCACCGGCAACATCGCCGGCGTGGCCACCGCCATTCATCTTGGCGGGCCCGGCGCGATCTTCTGGATGTGGGTGACGGCTATCGTCGGCATGGCCACCAAGTACGGCGAGGCCGTTCTCGCGGTCAACTACCGCGAAACCAACGCCGAGGGCGCCTATGTGGGCGGACCGATGTACTACATCCGCAACGGCCTGGGCGCGAACTGGAAATGGCTGGCGTTTGCGTTCGCCCTGTTCGCCACCGTAGCGGCTTTCGGCATCGGCAACACCGTGCAGTCCAACTCGGTGTCGCAGGTGTTTCGCGAGACCCTGAATGTGCCGTCGTGGCTGACCGGCCTCGTACTGGCGGCCGGCGTTTTCGCCGTGATCATCGGCGGCGTGCAGCGTCTGGCGCGGGTCACCGAAAAGCTCGTGCCGATCATGGCGATCATCTACGTCCTGGGCGCCGCACTCGTGCTGGTGCTCAATGCCGGCGAAGTGCCGGCGGCGATCGGCCTGATCTTTTCCGACGCGTTTACCGGCACGGCCGCAACCGGCGGGTTTGCCGGCGCCGGCATCATCATGGCGATCCGTTTCGGCGTCGCCCGCGGCATCTTCTCCAACGAGGCCGGCCTCGGCAGCGCGCCGATCGCCCACGCCGCCGCGCGCACGAACAGCCCGGTGCGTCAGGGCGTGGTCGCCATGCTGGGCACCTTCATCGATACCATCATCGTGTGCACCATGACCGCGCTGGTGATCATCGCCACGGGCGCCTGGTCTTCGGGTACCACCGGCGCGCAGCTGTCGGCCGAGGCGTTCACCACCGGCATGCCCGGACCGGGCGGCTGGATCGTGAGCTTCGGTCTGGTGATCTTCGCCTTCTCCACCATGCTGGCGTGGAGCTACTACGGCGAACGTACCGCCGAGTACATCTTCGGCTCCAAGGTCATCACGCCCTATCGCGTGCTCTGGGTGATCGCCGTCTTCGTGGGCGCGATCGCACAGCTTGATTTCGTCTGGCTGGTCGCCGACGTCATGAACGCGCTGATGGCCGTGCCCAACCTGATCGCACTGGTGCTGCTGGGCCCGGTGGTGTTCAAGCTGACCCGCGCCTACTTCAACAAGACCTAGACGCGGCCCGACAGACCGGACGGCGCGGGATGCAACCTCGTGGTTGCATCTCGCGTCATCGACCCTACGTATCGTATTCCGCAATACGATAGCGAGCGCAAATGATGAGTTCCCGCCGCGCACCGCGCCCGATCGGCGTGCTGTTCACCAACCTGGGTACACCCGACGATACCTCGGTCCCCGCGGTCAGACGCTATCTCGCGGAATTCTTGAGCGACCGACGGGTCGTCGACCTCAACCGCGCGCTCTGGCTTCCCATCCTCTACGGTTTCATCCTCACCTTCCGGCCCAAGAACTCGGCCGAGGGCTATCGCTCCGTGTGGATGGAGGAAGGCTCGCCGCTGCTGGTCTATGCACGCCGGCAGGTCGAACAGCTCCAGTCGCGCCTCGACAGCGAACTGGAGCAGCCGGTGCACGTTGCCTTGGCGATGCGCTATGGCAACCCCTCGATCGAAGCCGGCCTGCAGGAACTGGATGCGGCCGGCTGCAAGCAGGTGCTGGTGCTGCCGGCCTATCCGCAGTATTCGGCCACCACCGTCGCCACCACCTTCGACAAGGTCAGCGAAGTGCTTGCCGACTGGGCCGAGCCGCCGGCGCTACGCCAGATCAATCGCTATCACGACGAACCGGCTTATATTCAGGCACTCGCCAATTCGGTGCGTGAACACTGGGCCGAGCACGGGCGCGGCGAAAAGCTGGTGCTGTCGTTTCACGGCATCCCCAAGCGCTACGTGAAACAGGGCGACCCCTACCCGCGCGATTGCGGCATCACCGCCCAGCTGCTGGCCGCGGAACTCGGCCTGTCGCGCAACGAGTACAAGGTCTGTTTTCAGTCCCGATTCGGGCGCGAGCCCTGGCTGCAGCCCTATCTCGACGAGACCATGAAAGCCTGGGGTGCTGCCGGCATGAAAAGCGTGGACGTGATGTGCCCGGGCTTTTCCTCCGACTGTCTGGAGACGCTCGAAGAGATCAAGGGAGAAAACCGCGAGTATTTCGAGAACGCGGGCGGTGGCTCTCTGCGGTATATTCCCGCGCTCAACGCGCGTGACGATCATGTCGATCTGTTCACGCATCTGATCAAGCGCGAACTGTCCGGCTGGCTCTAGCCTGCCGGTCTGGCGGCGGCGGTATCCGCTCGTCCCGCGCTGACAACCGGAACCCGCTTATATGGAGCTGATTGCCGATTTCGCCGTGAACTACGGCCTGTTTCTGGCCAAGGCTGCCACCGTGGTCATCGCCATCGGGCTGGCCGTTGCATGGATGCTGAGCATTCTGGCCGAGGCACGGGCCGAGCGTGACGGCGACAGCCTGCAGGTCACGCACGTCAACGATCGGCTCGAGCGCATGGCCGAAACGCTCAACGCCACCCTGCTCAACCCCAGCGAGCGCAAGGCGCGCGCCAAGCGGCGCAAGGTCGAGCACAAGCAGAAGCGCAAGGCAGAAAAGCTCGGCAAGCGCCACGAACCCGCCCGCCTTTTCGTGCTGGATTTCGACGGCGACATTCGCGCCTCGGCGGTCGACTCCCTGCGCGATGCGATCACCGCCGTGCTGCAGGTGGTCGAGTCCGACGACGAAGTCATGATCCGGCTCGAGTCCGCCGGTGGCATGGTGCACAGTTACGGCCTGGCCGCCTCCCAGCTCGCCCGTCTGCGCGATGCCGGCGTGCGACTGACGGTCTGTGTCGACCAGCTGGCCGCCAGTGGCGGCTACATGATGGCCTGCGTGGGCGAGCGCATCGTTGCCGCACCGTTCGCGATCATCGGTTCGATTGGCGTGGTCGCCCAGATTCCCAACTTCCACCGTCTGCTCAAGGACAAGCAGGTGGATTTCGAACTGCATACCGCCGGCGACTACAAGCGTACCCTCACCGTGTTCGGCGAGAACACCGAAGAAGGCCGCGCCAAGTTCCGCGAGGAACTCGAGGACACCCACGGCCTGTTCAAGCATTTCGTGGCCAAGTACCGCCCAGCTCTGGATATCGATCGGGTCGCCACCGGCGAGCACTGGCATGGCACCCAGGCGCTCGAGCTGGCGCTGGTGGACGAAGTCTCCACCAGCGACGATGTCATGCTCGCGGCGGCCAAGGACGGTCGCGATGTCTTCACCGTCGGCATGCGGCACAAGACCGGGCTCATCGCCCGCCTGACCGAGCAATCGCGGCTGGCCATCAGCCGCGTGTTCGCAGAGAGCGGGCTCGCGCGTGTCGTGCATCGCCAGACGTGATGGCGAGCACGTATCGATGACTGCATGAACAGCATGTTGCGCCAACCGGCGCAGGCAGCACTTGAACAGGGCGCGATGAAACTCGCGCGCCGCTGAGCGGTCTTAGGCAGCGGGACGATCCGGGGTACGCCGGTCGTATGGTGAACACACCAACGAGTAAGGACCTATGACGCCAACTGCTTCCTCGCGCTTCTTCGCGCTTGTCTTTTCCTGTCTGATTCTGCTGGCCGCGAGCAACGCCCAGGCGGCGGTGCCGAGTGGCATGCTCGCCGGGGACAACCCGTCGCTCGCGCCAATGCTCGACGAGGCCCTGCCCGCCGTCGTCAACGTGGTGGTCACGGGCAAACCCCAGCAGATGCCCGACAATCCGCTGTTCAACGACCCGTTCTTCCGGCGCTTCTTCGACATGCCGGACCAGCAGCAACAGCGCCGCGCGCCGCGCCAACCCACGGCCGCAGGTTCGGGTGTGATCGTCGACGCCGGCAAGGGCTATGTTCTGACCAATCACCATGTCGTCAAGGACGCCGAGAAAATCGTCGTGCGCCTGAACGACAACCGGGAATACGACGCCGAACTGATCGGTGACGATCCCGAAACCGATATCGCCGTTCTCCAGATCGACGCCGACGACAGCCTTACCGAACTGCCGATTGCCGACTCCGACAATCTGCGCGTGGGCGATTTCGTCGTGGCCATCGGCAACCCCTTCGGCCTGCGTCAGACGGTCACCTCGGGCATCGTCAGCGGCCTCGGTCGGCACGGGCTGGGCAACCGCTACGAAGACTTCATCCAGACCGACGCGTCGATCAACCCCGGCAACTCGGGTGGCGCGCTGGTCAACCTCAAGGGCGAACTGGTCGGCATCAACAGCGCGATCCTGTCGCGTACCGGCGGCAACATCGGCATCGGCTTCGCGATTCCGAGTAACCTGGTGAACAGTGTCTACACGCAGATCGCCGAAACCGGCGAGGTCCAGCGCGCGCGTCTCGGCGTGGTCGGCCAGAACCTCACGAGCGATCTGGCGTCAGCCTTCGATCTCGACATCACCCAGGGCGTCGTCGTTGCGCAGGTCATGGACAACTCCCCCGCTGCCCGTGCCGGCATCGAGGAGCGTGACGTGATCACCCACGTCAATGGCAAGAAGATCAACGACTTCTCCGAACTCGCCAACGCCATCGGTCTGCGCTCGCCGGGCGAGAAAGTCACCGTGAGCCTCATCCGCAACGGCAAGAAGCGCGAGGTCAAGGCCACCCTGGCGAATGCCCAGGATCTCGCCGCGACCGATACCACGGGCGATACCGGCACCGACCTGGCGCCCGGACTCGAAGGCGCCACATTCGGCCCGATCACCGAGGACAATCCGCTGGCCGGCGAAGTCGAAGGTGTCGTGGTCAAGAATGTCGAGCGCGCCAGTGCCGCCGCGCGCGCCGGCTTGCGCCCGGACGACGTGATCACGTCGATCAATCGTCAACCGATCAGCGACGTGTCCCAGCTTTCCGAGCTCGCGGGGCCGGACGTGAAGCAGCTGCTGCTGCACGTGCGCCGCGGTAACGGCGCGCTGTTCCTGTTGATCCGCTGATCGCAGCCGCGCGCTGCAAGGCCCGGCCCCGCGCCGGGCCTTTTTTATTGGCCGCGTCATCCACGCGGATTTCACCCGTACCCGCGCTGGGGCTATACTCCAGACACATCCAGGGAGCGTTCATGAGCCAGTTCGAGATCACGCACTTCGAGGATCGCGTGGAGGCCCTCATCGCGGCCTACCGGTCCCTGCTGTCCGATTACGACGCACTCAAGAAGGCGCACGAGGACGAGCAGGCCCGCAATCGCGAGACCCGCGAGCGGCTCAACGGGGTGATCGAGCGTATCCGTGCGCTCGAGGCCGAAGCCGATAACGCCTAGCCCATAAGCGTGCGATAAACCTATGGCAGAAAAACAGACCGCGCTGACCATCCGTATCCTCGGGCGAGACTATTCCATCGCCTGCCCGGAGGGCGAACGCGAAAGCCTGCTGAGTTCGGCTGAATACCTGTCGCGGCGCATGCACGCGATCCAGCGCAAAGGCAAGACGCTGGGCATCGACCGGATCGCGGTGATGGCGGCGCTGAACATCGCCCGCGACCTGATTGCCGCCGAACGTCAGCTGGAGCGTCAAAAGGCCGGATTGCCGGCCACGGATGACGAAATCAGCGATCGCCTGTCGCAGCTGCAGCTGCGTATTGAATCCGCGCTTGATGACCACAGATAACGGCGCGTAATATCAGTTTTGCCGGCACTCCTGCGGTGTTCGACGACCTCCCGGTTCCCCTTGAGCCTAATTACCTAAACCGGGGTGGGAAGCGTCGCAGGTGAGTATGCCCGCCCTGGCTGCGGGAAACCTAATGCGGCGTGGAACGCCCCACTTGAGCATTCGTCTCAAGGATAGTGGACGGTCGACGGCACAGGCGGGAGTGGCGGTCCTTTCCTTTTCGACAGCAATCATCGAGCCTTTCGGCCCATGAATGCCAGCGTTCCCGATCAACGCAAGAGCGCGCTGCGCGCGCGCCGTGCGCTCGCACCGGCGCGAGCCCGTACAGCCAGCCGCGATGCCTGCCGACGCATCGCCCGCCTGCCCCTGTTTCGACGCGCACGCCGCATCGGCCTCTACTGGCCCATGAGCCGCGAGGCCGATCCCCGCCCGCTCCTAGACGCACTGGCACCGCAGCAACAGGCGTTCCTGCCGCGGGTGATCGACCATCAACTGCGGTTCGTCGCGATCGACTCGCCTGGGTTTCGCCACCGACGCAGCGCGTTGGGGATCACCGAGCCGCTCGGCGGGCCACTACGGCCGGTCAGCTGCCTCGACCTGCTCATCGTGCCCCTGGCAGGCTTCGACGCGGCGGCCCGGCGGATCGGCATGGGCGGCGGATTCTACGACCGCACACTGGCGCAGGTTGCCGCCGGCGGCGGCTTTCGCGGCCCGCGCCTGATCGGTCTCGCCTTCGATGCGCAACGTCTGGCACGTATCGAGACACGCCCCTGGGATGTGGCGCTCGATGCGGTCGTTTCAGAGTCCGCCGTCCACCGGTGGGCGACCTGCCCGCAGGCCCTGCGATAAACTGACGCCGTATCGATTCACCGCGACCGACAAGGACCGAGCCTCAATGCGCTACTGGCTGATGAAATCCGAGCCCGACGAGTTCAGCATTCAGGATCTGCAGAACCGCAAGAACCAGACCGAAGGCTGGGACGGCGTACGCAACTACCAGGCGCGCAATTTCATGCGCGACGACATGTCCGAAGGCGATCTGGCCTTCTTCTATCACTCGAACACCAAGGTGCCGGGCGTGGTGGGCATCATGCGGATCTCGCGAGAAGGCTATCCGGACGATACGGCCTTCGATCCGAAGGACGCCCACTACGACCCCAAGTCCGATCCGGAAAGACCGCGCTGGTACCGCGTGGACGTCACCTTCGAGCGGGAACTCTCGCGGGTGATTTCGCTGGCCGAGATCAAGGACCACGCCGACGCGCTGGGCGACTTCCCGCTCGTGCGCAAGGGTAACCGGCTGTCGGTCATGCCGGTGGACAAGGCACACTGGGATTTCATTCTCGGGCTGGAAGACAACCCGCCCGAGTAATCCGTCACGACGCGGCGCGCGTCGACAACCACGGGGCCACGCATGCATACCGATCCCATTGCCGCCTGGCACGAACTCGTCGAAAGCCGGAACCCGAACGGTCTCCACGCGCTGCTCGACGACGACGCGGTGTTTCACTCGCCGGTCGTGCACACGCCGCAGGTCGGCAAGAAAATCACGGCGCAGTATCTCGGCGCGGCGCTGCAGGTGTTCGCCAACGACAGTTTTCGCTACGTGCGCGAGATTCGCGGCGAGCGTGACGCGGTGCTGGAGTTCGAGCTCGAACTCGACGGCATCCATGTCAACGGAGTGGACATGATCGCCTGGAACGACGCCCACCGCATCACCGAATTCAAGGTCATGCTGCGGCCGTTGAAGGCGGTCAACCTCATCCACCAGAAAATGGCGGCCATGCTCCAGGCCGCGCGCTAGGCGCCGGCTATGCGCGACCCTCGGCCATCGCCTCGTCGATACGCTGAGTGACCGCCGACACCGGAATCAGCGCCATGACCTGAGCGTCATCCTCGATTCGGGCGCCCCATTTGACCGTATCCGGCGTGGCGTTTCGATAGCGCGCTGCAGCCTCGGCGAAGTAGTCCACACAGAAACGCCGCGAGCGATAGGCGCCGCTACGCCGCGGGTCGGTGGCCGCATGTAGCGAAATCGTGGTGATGTCGGTGGCGTTTGCCATATGTGCCGGCCCCGAGTCCGGCGTGAGGAGCAGGCGTCCACGCTCGAATAACGCGATCAGCTGCTTGAGGTTGGTAGCGCCGATGAAGTTGTCGGCTTGTTCGGACATCGCCATCTCGATCGCGGTGCCGATCTGTTTTTCCAGATCGCTCGGCCCGCCCACCAGAATCACGCGCATGCCATGCCGACGCACGGCATGGTCGGCCACGGCGGCATAGCGCTCGGCGAGCCAGTTACGGCGCGTGTGGCTGGAACAGGGGCTGATGAACAGTACCTCGCGGTCGTCGTCGCTGCCGAGCATGGCATGCGCCTTGGCCCGGTCGGCGTCGGCGACCGGTACGCGCCAGTCCATAACGGGCTCGTCGGCCCCCACCGCCGCCGCAAACGCCAGAAACCCGTCGACCACGTGACGGCTTGATACCGGCGCAATACGCTCACGCACGAACAGTCGCTGCGCATCGCGCGCCCGGCGCGTATCGAAGCCGATACGCCGGTCCGCCTTGACCAGCAGGCTGATGCGATTGGCGCGCCAACTGGCGTGCATGTTCAGAAAGGCATCGAAGCGCCGCCCGGCAAGCTGGCGCTTGAGATCGGCGATCGCCGCGCGCCCGCCGTGCTTGTCGTAGACCAGGCATTCGACGCCCGGCAGTTCGGCGACGAGCGACGCCTCTGCGCGGTTGATGATCCAGCAAATCTGCACATCCGGCCGCGCCGCCTGCAGGGTTCTAACCGTGGGCACGACGTTGGCGCAGTCGCCCAGCGCGGAAAGCCTGAGAATGCAGATTCGGCGCGGCACCCGCGGCCGGTCGATGCCCGCCATTCAGTTGCTGCTCGCGTCCTGCGGCGCCGCGCTGCTGTCCGCCTGGCGCTCGGCCTCGATGAAAATGCGCTTGACGTTCTCGCAGCGGGCCTTGATGTCGCGGTCCATGCGTTCGATCTCGGTCTGTATCTGTTCTCCGCTCATGCCGCGCGCGAAGCGCACGCTGATGTTGGCAAGGATGAAATTGGGGCCGACGTGCATGGTCAGCACTTCGTTGATCCGAGCCACCGCATCATGGCCCGAGAGGACTTCGCGAATATCGCGCACCACGTGCTTGTTCGCCGCCTCGCCGAGCAGCAAGCCTTTGGTCTCTATCGCCAGCCAGATCGCAGTGACCGCGAGGATAAGGCCGATACAGATCGAGGCGATCCCGTCGAAGATTTCGATGCCGGTCAACTGGCCGGCGAGCAGCGCGACAAAGGCCACCACCAGGCCGAGCATCGCCGCGCTGTCCTCGAACAACACCAGGAATGCGACCGGATCCTTGCCGCGGCGCACGGCCTGGAAAGCAGTCCATTTGCCTTTCGAGCGGTTGAATTCCTTGGCGGCGATATACCAGGCCACGCCTTCGAAGAGCATCGCCAGCCCGAGCACCACATAGTTGATGATCGGGCTTTCGACCGGATGCGGATGCAGCAACCGATTGACGCCTTCATAAATCGAAATCCCCGAGCCCACCGCGAAGATGAGCACAGCAACCATGAAGCTCCAGAAATAGATTTCCTTGCCGTAGCCAAACGGAAACCGATCATCCGCGGGGCGCTTGGCGCGCTTCATCCCGTACAGCAGCAGTCCCTGATTGCCGGTATCGACGGTGGAATGTATGCCCTCGGCCATCATGGCGGCGCTGCCGGTGAAAGCGGCGGCGATGAACTTGGTGACGGCGATCAGCAGATTACCGGCCAGCGCAGCATAGATGACGGTCTTCGAACCCGAGGCCATACGTTATCTCCCTTGGCATAACCGCGCCGTAGCGCGACGCGATGTACTCAGGTGGTGTGCAGAAACAGCTGGTACGCCGGGTTGTCGCTTTCCTCGGCGTATTCGTAGCCCAGCGCGTCCAGCGCGGCGCGACAGTCGGCCTGATCCTCCGGCCGAACCTGCAGCCCCACCAGCACCAGGCCATGCGCATGACCATGATTGCGATAGTGGAACAGCGAAATGTTCCAGCGGTCGCCGATGCTGTCGAGGAACTTCAGCAAGGCGCCGGGACGTTCCGGAAACTCGACCCGGAACAGAATCTCGTTGCCCGCGCCCTGGGCGCGGCCGCCGACCATGTGGCGCACATGCAGTTTGGCCATCTCGTTGCGGCTCATGTCGAGCACGGCATAGCCGCCGGCCTCGAGTTCGCCGATCAGCGCATCGCGCTCGGCCACGCCGTTGGACAGCTTCACGCCCACGAAGATCTGGGCCGAAATCGCGTCCGCATAGCGATAGTTGAACTCGCTGATCGAGCGATCGCCGATGATCGTGCAGAAACGCCGGAACGAGCCGGGCTGCTCGGGAATGGTCACCGCCAGCAGTGCCTCGCGCTGTTCGCCCAGTTCCGCGCGCTCCGCGATGTAGCTCAAGCGGTCGAAATTGACGTTCGCGCCGGACGTAATCGCCACCAGGTCCTCGTTTTCGATCCCGGTCTCGGCGACGTATTTTTTCGCGCCGGCCACCGCCAAGGCCCCGGCCGGCTCGGTGAGCGCGCGGGTATCTTCGTAGATGTCGCGAACGGCCGCGCAGATCTCGTCCACGCTCACGGTCATCATCGCGTCCACGTGCTTGCTGCACAGACGAAACGGCTCCCGGCCCGCCTGCTTCACCGCCACGCCGTCGGCAAACAGGCCCACTTCCGGCAGTTGCACCCGCTCACCGGCGGCAAGCGCGGCGCCCATGCTGGCCGCGTCCTCGGGTTCGACGCCGATCACGCGAATGTCGGGACGCACGCTCTTGATATAGGCCGCCACGCCGGCCAGCAGACCGCCGCCGCCCACGCAGACGAACACCGCATGGATGTCCTGCGGATGCTGACGCACGATCTCCATGCCGATGGTGCCCTGGCCGGCAATCACGTCCGGATCGTCGTACGGGTGCACGTAGACGAGACCGTCGCGCGCCTGAAGCTCGGCGGCATGCGCCGCGGCGTCGTCGTAACCGTCGCCGTGCAGCACGATTTCGCCGCCGAAGCCGGCGACCGCGCGCACCTTGATGGCCGGCGTCGTGCGCGGCATGACGATCACGGCACGAATACCCATGTTGCGACCGGCCAGCGCCACGCCCTGAGCATGGTTGCCGGCCGAGGCGCAGATGACCCCGCGCTCGCGTTCCTCGGGCGACAGCTGTGCGATCTTGTTGTAGGCGCCGCGCAGCTTGAACGAGTGCACCGGCTGCAGATCTTCGCGCTTGAGAAAGAGCTGATTGCCGATACGCGCGCTGAGTTGATGGGCTGCCATCAGTGGCGACTCGATCGCCACGTCATAGACGCGCGCGGTGTTAATGCGCTTGAGATAGTCGGCGTCGCCGATATCCACGGCCGGCGCGGACGACGACTCGGCGGTCTGTTTGAGGCTGCTGTTCATGAATCGCAAGGGTTAGAACAAGCGCCAATGCTAAACCCTTGGGCCAGTGCAGACCATCGCTGCGATGACCGGAACGCGCGCGAGGTCGACTCGCGGGAAGCGCTCGGCATCGCGTATCATGCCGCGAGTTTGTCGAGCGGGACCGCAATGGATACCAGTATCGTTTTCGTCGGCGGCGGCAACATGGCCACCAGCCTGATCAGCGGGCTGCGTCAGGCCGATTGTCCCGGCGAACGCATCACCGTCGTCGAGCCGGACGAGGCCAAGGGCGAACAGCTCGCCGCAAAGTACGATGTGCACGTCGTGACCGCTGCGACGGCCGACGTGCTCGACGCCGAAGTGGTCGTGCTCGCGGTCAAGCCGCAGATGCTGCGCGACGTCTGCCACGGGCTCGCAGAGCCGATGGGCGGCAGCCGGCCGCTGGTCATCTCGATTGCCGCCGGCGTGCCCATCGCGGGCCTGCGCGAATGGCTCGGGGCCGATCACGCCTATGTCCGCTCGATGCCGAACACCCCGTCGCTGATCGGGGCGGGCGCTACCGGCCTCTACGCCGATGAGCGCGTCACCGCGGGTCAGCGCGGCCTGGCGGAAACAATACTCGCCACCGCGGGCATCGTGGCCTGGGTCGACGAGGAAAAGCGGCTCGATGCGGTGACCGCGACCTCCGGCAGCGGGCCCGCCTATTTCTTTGCCTTCATGGAAGCCATGCAGGCCGGCGCGCAGGAGCTCGGCCTGGATGAATCCACGGCGCGCGAACTGGTGCTGCATACCGCGCTCGGTGCCGCGCGCATGGCGATCGAGTCCGGCGACGATCCGACCACCCTGCGCGAAAAGGTCACCTCGCCGGGCGGCACCACGGCCGCCGCGCTCGATGAATTCTCGCAGGGCGAACTCGGTGCGCTGGTGGAACGCGCCATGCGTTCGGCCGCCGGCCGTGCCGACAGCCTTGCCCGTGAACTGCTCGACAAATCGACATGATGCTCAACAACGCGAACAACGCCCTGCTGTTTCTCGTCGATACGGTCTTTGCGCTGTATATCGTCGTCGTGCTCATGCGCGCGCTGCTGCAGTGGGTGCATGCGGACTTTCGCAATCCCGTGTCGCAGTTCGTCTGGCGCGCGACGGCCATGCCGGTCGGCCTGCTCGCCCGCGGCATTCCGCGCTGGCGCAATCTCGACATCCCGGCGATCGTTTTCGCGGTCATCCTCTGCTTCATCAACATCCAGATCGACCTGGCGCTGGCCGCGCCCGAATTCGGCGCGCAGCCGGTCATGGCGCTGTGGTGGGCCGTGCTCAAGGCCGCGGTACTCGTGTGCAACTTCTATTTCTTCACGATCCTCATTCAGGCGCTGATGTCGTGGATTTCGCCGGGCCAGCATTCGCCCGCCACGGCCATCCTCTGGACTATCAACGAGCCCCTGCTGCGGCCGGTGCGCAACGTTGTGCCGGCGATCGGCGGGCTGGACCTGTCGCCGCTGGTCGTCATCATCGGCCTGCAGGTCATCAGCCGGTTGCTGCCGCTGCCGGGCCTGTTCCGCTAACCGGATGGTGATGCACGAACACGCCACCCATTCCGTCGGCCAAGTCGAACCGCAGACGCTGCATGTCGCCCAGGCGATGCCCCTGGACTGCGGCAAGACGCTCGATCGTTTCGACATCGTTTACGAGACCTACGGCACGCTCAACGCCGATGCCTCGAACGCGGTGCTGATCTGCCACGCGCTGTCGGGCAATCACCACGCGGCCGGCTACCACAGCGAGCAGGACACGAAACCGGGCTGGTGGGACAAGTGCATCGGCCCCGGCAAGATGATCGATACCAATCGGTTCTTCGTGGTCAGCCCGGCGAATCTGGGCGGCTACAACGGCTCCACCGGCCCCGGTAGCGCCCATCCGGATACCGGCCGTCACTACGGCCCGGATTTTCCGGTGGTCACGGTCGGCGACTGGGTGCGCTCACAGGACATCCTGCGGGAAGCGCTGGGCATTACACAGTGGTCCGCGGTGATCGGCGGCAGCCTGGGCGGCATGCAGGTCATGCAATGGGCGATCGATTTCCCGAACCGGCTGCGCCACGCGGTAGTCATCGCGGCCGCACCGAAGCTCTCGGCCCAGAACATCGCCTTCAACGAGATCGCCCGTCAGGCCATCGTCACCGACCCGGAATTTCACGGCGGGCGCTACTACGAGCACGAGGTCGTGCCCCGGCGCGGACTCATGCTCGCGCGCATGCTCGGGCATATCACCTATCTGTCCGACGAGGCGATGCGCGCCAAGTTCGGGCGTGATCTGCGCGAGGGACGCATCTCCTACGGCTTCGACGTGGAATTCCAGGTCGAGTCCTATCTGCGCTATCAGGGCCAGTCGTTCGTGGATCGTTTCGACGCGAACACCTATCTGCTGATGACCAAGGCGCTGGACTACTTCGACCCGGCCCATGCGCACGGCGGCGATCTGGCCAAGGCCTTCGCGCCGGCCACCGCGCGGTTCATGGTGATCTCGTTCACCTCGGACTGGCGCTTTGCCCCCGAACGCTCGCGCGAGATCGTCGACGCGCTCGTGGATGCCGGCAAGCAGGTGTCCTATGCGGAAGTGACCTCCGATCTCGGCCACGACGATTTCCTGCTCACGCTGCCGCATTACGTGGACACGCTGCGGGCCTATCTGGACCGTGCGGCCCGGGAGATCGGCGCATGAACACCTATCTGACCGAAACACACGACGGCCTGCGCGACGATCTCGCCCTGATCTCGAACTGGATCACGCCCGGCGCGCGCGTGCTCGATCTGGGTTGTGGCGACGGTGCCCTGCTGGCCCATCTGCAGCAGACCAAGCAGGTCAGCGGTTACGGCCTGGAAATCGACCCCGACAACCTCATCGCCTGCGTGGCCGCCGGCGTCAACGTGCTGCAACTCGACCTCGACGCCGGCCTCCAGCAGTTCGAAGACAACAGCTTCGACTTCGTGGTCATGAGCAGCGCGCTGCAGGAAGTCCGCCGCCCGGACGAACTGGTCGATGAGATGCTGCGCATCGGCCGCGACTCGATCGTCACCTTTCCCAACTTCGGCCACTGGAAGCCGCGCATGTCGCTGGGTCTGCGCGGGCTCATGCCGGTGTCCGGCTCGCTGCCCAACCGGTGGTACGATACGCCCAACATCCATCTGTGCACGGTGCGGGACTTCGAGACGCTATGTGGGCACAAACACGTGGAAATCGTCCGGCGACACGTCGTCAATCATGCGCATCGCAGCAATATCGGCATGCGCACCTTTCCCAACCTGCTCGGCGAAATCGCCCTCTACCAGCTGCGGCGCGGCACCTCGGACTGATCGCCCTCGCCCTGCTGTGCGCCGCCGCATGGCCCGTCTGGGCGGCCGGCGGTTCCATCAACAGCGGCAACTACGTGGTGCACTACAGCGCCGTGAACAGCCTGGATATTCCCGCATCGGTGGCCCGGGACAACGGCATCGCCCGCGACGGCGAGACCGCGATCGTGATGATCACGCTACAAAAACCCACGCCCGAGGCACCGCTTCAGGCCGTAGCCGCGAACGTGTCCGGCAGCGCGCGCTCGCTGATGGGCGAACGCAAGACCCTGGAATTCCGGCGCGTCGAACGCGCCGACAGCATCTACTCGCTGGCCCCGGTACCCATCGACGACGAGCAGACGCTCACCTTCGATCTGGACGTCACGGCCGCCGACGGCAGTGCCACCGTGCCGGTCCGCTTCAACCAGACGTTTTTCACCCGCTGATCGGTCCCGGCAACGGCCGCGCAGCCGCCGCTATTCGCCGGTAACCGCCAGCTTGGCGCGGATGAACTCGCTGTGCGGCAGATAGAGCATTTCGGCGAGTTCGCGCAGCAGGTGCTCCTCGTGCGCGTCCAGGTGCCGATCGGCATAGGCCACGCGCCATAGCATTTCCAGCACCTGGCGCTTTTCGGCCGGTTCCAGCCCGTCGTTGAGCGTCTTGAGGAAACGGTAGAGCGAGACCGACTTCGACGCTTCGGGCTGCGCCGCCGCCATGAGCTCTTCGGTCTCGGCGTCGTCGAGCGCGAAATGCATCTTGAGCTGGCGGCGGATCTCGACGTATTCCTCATCGGCGTGACGGTGATCCGCGTGGGCCATCTCCAGCAGCAGAACCGCTGCCGCGATGCGCTGGGCCTGCTCGACATCACGTCCCTGCTCGGTCTGCGGATTGAGCGCCTCCGCGAGGCGTTCGAACAGACCCATTATTCGCCTGCCTCGCCCAGATACGTGATCACGCGCTTTCTCAGATCGGTCAGGCGCCCGTGCAGGAAATGCCCGGCGCCTTCGAGGATCTGGACATCGACCGACGGTTCGAGTGCGCGTACCGCGGCAATCGAGGCGTCGACGTCGATCACGTCGTCGTCGTCACCAAAGATCGCCAGCCAGTCGGTATCCGGCCGCGGCAACGCGGCATCGAAATAGGCCGACGGAAAGCCGACCGTGACCAGCCGCGGGGGCGCGTCGCGATCGGCCAGACGCAGCGCGACGGCGGAACCGAAGGAAAACCCGGCGAGTGCCACCAGCGACAGACCCGATGCCTTCAACGCCCAGTCGCGGACCGCGGCCGCATCGTCCACCTCGCCGACGCCGGCATCGTAGGCGCCCTCACTCTGACCGACACCGCGAAAATTGAAGCGCACCGCGGCCAGGCCCGCCATGGTGGCGGCGCGCGCCATCATGAACACGACCTTGTTGTCCTTGGTGCCGCCCTGCTGCGGGTGTGGATGACAGATTACCGCCAGTCCGCGTGGCGTGGCGTCGGGCAGGTCGACATCGACCTGCAGTTCGCCGGCCGGCCCCTGGATGAGGCCGCTGGCACGGTTCTTATCGTCGGGCCATTCGAGCATGGGCATGGTTACTTTGAATCGGTCTCGGGTCTGTTTTCTCGCGCCGGCGCCTCGTCGACGCGCGCATCGGCCGGTGTTTCGGGCTCGCCGCTCGCAGCCGCCGCCGCGACACGCCCACTGGCGGCCTCGGCGCGTTCGGCGCGCGCCTTGCGACGCTCGCTCGCGCTCTTCTTCGGCGCGTAGTAGATGACGGTGTCCCCTTCCTCGGGCCGTGCGTTACCGCCCGCGGCATTGAACAGCACGGTGCCATCGGCAAACAGCGTGGCGATGACGATGGCATCGGTCGGGCAGTCGCGGCGAAAATCCTCGCGCGTGTAGCTTTCCGTGATCCGCGTCTTGTAGAACTGCCAGCTCTGGAAATGCCGGCGCCAGAGTTCCTCGTACTGCGCATTCTCGTGGAACGCCGGCCGGCCGCGCAGCGGCCGCGCCACGATCTTGGAGTCGTTGTCCTCGTCGGCGGCATACATCGGCAGCTGGAACACACGGTCGTGTTCGAGACTGGTCACGAAATGCGAGCACACCAGCGCGTTGTAGGCGTCGTTACTCGTGGCCGCCAGCAAACAGGCGATCTCGTTGAGCTCGAGCGATTGCTGGATCTGGTCGGACAACACCTCGCCGTAGAGCACGCGCACGCCGGCGAGACGCGCCGTACGCAGACGGTGCCAAGAGGAATCGACCAGCAGCACCTGAACGTTCAGCTCGTTGGTGAGCGCGCGCGCCAGCTCGGTCGACCACGGCGAGGCCCCAACGATGAGCACTCCGTTCGGCTCCGCCGACAGGCGCAGCCAGCGCGACAGCCAGCCGATCGAAAAGCCATGCAGGATGACGGTCGAGAACACGATGGCGAAGATCAACGGCAGCAACTGCTCCGCGCCGCCGTAGCCGGCCTCGATCATGCGCGGGCCGAACACGCCGGCAACCGCCGCGGCAACGATACCGCGTGGCGCGATCCAGGCGACCAGGGTGCGATCGCGCCAGTTCATGTCGGTGAACATGGTGGACAGGAACACCGCTGCCGGGCGCACCACGAACAGCACCGCGAACACCAGCGCGGCCGCGTGCCAGTCGAGATGCAGCAGTACGTTCGGGTCGAGATCGGCGGTGAGCACGATGAACACGGTCGAAACCATGAGGATCGTGATGTATTCCTTGAATCGGCGCAGCTCGGCCATGCCGGCGATCGACAAGTTGCCCATCACCATGCCCATGACGGTGACCGCCAGCAACCCGGCTTCGGCGAATATCTCGCTGGCCAGGCCGTAGATCACCAGCACGAAGGCAAAGGTGACCGGCGCCTTGAGATATTCCGGCACCCAGATGTGGTTGAACGCCCAGCCCAGCGCCACGGCCACGCCGCCGCCCAGCGCGAACGAGATCAGGATCGCCCAGCCCAGGTCGACGAACACCTGCGCGCCGTTGCCCGCATCGGCGCCGGCGAACACGAAATACTGGAACACCAACACCGCCAGCAGCGCGCCGATCGGGTCGTTGATGATGCCTTCCCATTTCAGATACGACGCCGTGCGCCGGTTCAGCCCGGCCTGGCGCAGCATGGGAATGATGACCGTCGGGCCGGTGACGATCAGGATCGCGCCGAAAAGCAGCGAGACCGCCAGGCTCAGGTCACCGATGTAATAGGCGGCCAGCGTGTACAGCAGCCACGACAGCGCCGCACCCACCGACACCAGGCGCTTCACCCCGGACGCGGCTTCCTTGAACTCGTGCAGGCGCAGGCTCAGGCCGCCTTCGAACAGGATCACCGCCACCGCGAGACCGACCAGCGGCGACAGCACTTCGCCGATGTCGTGGGTGGGGTTGATCACGCCGAAGACCGGGCCCGCCAGCACGCCGCTGACCAGGAACAGCACGATGGCCGGGATCCGCAGCGACCAGGCGATCCACTGCGAGAACACGCCCAAGGCGACGATCGATATCAGAATCAGGGAAAGATGATGTTCCATTCGGGTCCGCTACGCGACACGGGCTCGCGGGCCAAGTTCAAATCACCATAGACAGGTCGTACGCCGACCACAACGGGCCGCGTACGGCCTGCGTCGTGCGCGGCACGGGCGCTACAGCGAATCCCAGCTGCTGCCCTTGCGCTTGCGACGGAACAGCGGCAGCACGAGACCGACGATGATGCCGCCGATCATGATCAGCGCGCCGATCTTCATGCCGTCGCGACGGCTCTGAAGCGCCGCGTTCTCGTGACGCAGCCGCTCGTTCTCGCTACGCATGGACAGCAATTCCTCGCGAAACTTTTCGTTCTCGTTGCTGATACGCACGGCGTCCGCAGAAGTTTCACGCAGCTGCTGAAGACGCTGCTTGAGATCCTCGTTCTCGCTCTGGAGCGCGCTCTTGGTCTCGGTCAGCTCCTGCGAGCCGCTACGCACTTCCTCGAGCTGCTGCTTGAGCTCCTCGTTCTCCTTCTTGAACTGCTCGGTCTGCTCCTGCATGGACGCAATGCGGGTACGCGCGGCCGGCTGCTCCGACAGGAAACGCGTGAGCACATAGCCGGTCGTGCCGTCGCTGGTACGCACCTGGGTCCAGCCGTTGGCCTCGGACAGCGTATTCAGCCGTTCGCCGGCGTTAAGCAGTTCACTGATGCGATAGCCCGTGCCCGGGCCGCGGCGCATGTTGATCGACAGTTCGTCGCTGACATACCGCGTTGCGGCCGTCGCGGCCGTGCTGAACATCATGAGGCCGATAAGACCGGCGATCAGCCCGTTCTTGTAACGCATGCGAGGTCATCCACTTCAGGTTGCGGCACGGGGCGCCGCGGACCTCGAAACAAGGCACGGCGCTCGACAAGCCCGCGAGTGTAGCAAACCCCCGCACGGCTTCGGGCATCCCGTTCAAACGCCGGCATGTCAAGCGTTCCAGCAGGCGAAGACTGCATCTGCACGATGCGGCCGCTAGACTGTGCGCGGCCATTCGACCGACCCATGACCATGCAGTTGACCGATATCGGCGCGAACCTCGCGCACGAAAGTTTTGCCGAAGATCTGGACGCGGTTCTCGAGCGTGCCCACGCCGCCGGCGTCAGCCGGCTCGTGGTTACCGGCAGCGACCTGGAGAGCAGCCGCGCCTCGCTCGCGCTCGCTGGCCGGTATCCGGGCCGATGCTTCGCGACCGCCGGCCTGCACCCGCACCACGCCGAGGACTGGAACGCCGACCTCGAAACACTCATGCGAGAAGCCGCCGCCGCGGGCCGCCTGGCCGCAGTCGGCGAAACCGGATTGGACTTCTTTCGCGATATCTCGCCGCGGGATGTACAGGAACGCGTCTTCGCCGCGCAGCTGGCGGTGGCCTGCGATAACGACATGCCGGTGTTTCTGCACCAGCGAGAGGCCCACGATCGCTTTCTGCCGATACTGCGCGAACACCTGCCCGATCTGCCCCGCGCGGTGGTGCACTGCTTCACCGACGATCGCGCCGCGCTCGACAGCTATATCGAGGCCGATTGCTATATCGGCATCACCGGCTGGGTCTGCGACGAGCGTCGCGGGCGCGATCTCTACGACAACGTCGCCCGCATTCCGGACGATCGGCTGATGATCGAGACCGATTGCCCCTACCTCATGCCGCGCACCATCCGCCCGAAGCCGAAAACGCGCCGCAACGAACCCGCGAATCTGCCCTGGGTGCTCGTAACCGTGGCTGCAGCCCGTGGCCAGGCGATCGAGGACGTGGCCGCACGCACCCATGCCAATGCGGCCCGTTTCTTCAATCTGGACGACGCGCGCTAATACGGATGGTCGCCGACTAGCCAACCCGTTATGCTGGTTCGACAATCACGATTCCAGGGAGATCCCATGAGTCAAAATGCCGAGAACGAAGCCCTCAAGAAGGACATTGAACAGCTGCGCAATGACCTCGCGGCGCTTGCGAAAAGCTACAAGGCTTCCGGCGAACAGCAGGCGCAGGCCGGCCTCGACTCGGCCCGTGGCAAGTACTACGAACTGCGCGACGAGGCCAATCGCCGCACCCAGGACGTGGGCAGCGAGATCGAGGCGCGGCCGTTCACCAGCGTACTCGCCGCATTCGGCATCGGCCTCGTGCTGGGCAAGCTGCTCGGCCGCTAGCCCGTGGGCATCAAGGAAAAGCTCATCAAGGTGATGAGCCTAAACGTGGTCCTCTGGCTGCTGATGCTGTTGGTGTTCAGCGGCCTGCTGCTGTGCGCGGGTGGCATCTACCTGTTGCTCGCCGCGCAGATGACGCAGGTTCAAGCGCTGCTGATTACCGGCGGTGGCCTCATTGCCGTCGTCGCCTGCCTGCTCTTGTTCGTCGCGCTTTCATCTTCGTCGACCGCAAAAAAGACGAAAGCCAATGAGAACAAGCCGGTAGAGCATAATTCTGACAACGCGATTGAACACCAGCTGCGGCCGTTGCTCGGCAATCAGGCCACCGACTGGGCGAAGCGCAACTCCGGGCTCGCCATCGTCGGTGCCCTTTCAGCGGGCGTGATCCTCGCCGCCAGCCCGCGCACTCGCGCGGCGTTGATGGGCGCGGCCGGGCCCTTGATTACCCGCAAGGCCGTCAAGTTCATCGACCAGTTGACCGACGACGGCTGACCCGCCCGGCAAACCACCGATCCGGCCGGCGCCCATGGCGCCGGCTTTTTTTGGCGTCGGTTGTGATGTCGACGCAGCCCGCCGGTCGCGCCTTCGCGGGCGCCGCGCCCGATTTGCATGGGCGTATCGAACGGGGCTTGGAATAGGAATGATTATCAGTTAGCTTTTAACCTTTCCCGCCCGTCCCTGATTGCCATGAACCGTCTGTCCCGGCCCATCCTCCAAACCACCCTGTTCGTCTGCCTGTGCCTCGGCGCGGCGGGCGCCGTTCAAGCACACGGCGAGCTGTCCCCGGTCGACGATCTAACGGCCCATATCGGCGATTACGAAAAGGAGGTCGCCGACATGCGCTCGACGGTCGACAATATCGTGGCCGACTACGCCGCGGGCGAGGCCGTGGCCGACCGCGTCGATGCGCTGGTCGAGACGTGGGAAGAAGTCGAGTTCCACGAAGCGGTGGAAACCCACGCCATGCCGCTGTACCCGTCGATCTGGATCGCGCTGGGCGGGCTGCGCGAAGCGGTCGATGAATCCGGCGCAGACGCCGATGTACGACAGTGGCAGCGCCGTCTCGAACAGGCGCTCTACGAAGGCGTCGGTGCCCTCAAGCTGGCCGCTACCCAGCAGGACGACGAGAGCGATACGGCCGAAACGGCGGCTCACGGACATGGCGCCGCAGCCGACGAGCGCCCCACCATCACCATCATCAAGGACAATCTGCAGTCTGTGGTCGACACCTATCGCGACGGCAATTCTGAGGCTGCACAATCGCTTCTTCATCAAACCTATATGGAACGTTTTGAAGGTATCGAGGGAGATCTGATCGAGCGCGACGCCGATCTCGTCACCGACCTCGAGAAAGACTTCAACGCCACGCTCCCGCTGCTTATGGAGAAACAGGCATCGGCCGACGATCTCGCCGCCGAAGTCGAAAAGATGAACGCCAAGCTCGACCGCGCCCAGACGTTGCTGGACGACGCCGCGAAAGATCAGAGTTCGGTCTTCTAGATGATCGACCGTCGCACCCTGCTCAAAAGCGCCGCCGCGCTCGGTCTGCTCGGCCCGACCCATCTTTGGGCGGCATCGAACAGGCAATCCATCGCCGCGGAATCGGCCGACGACCTGCCGCCGCTGGTCGGCAAGCTCAGCGTCTATCTCGGGCGTGGCGAGGGCGGGCTGTATGACGACATCGTGGCCGCGATCGAAAAGCGCAATCCGGAACTGGAACTCAGTATCCGGCGCGCGCCGTCCGCCGCACTCGCGAACACGCTCGTTGCAGAGGCCAAGGCCGGCGTCAGCCGCGCCGATCTGTTCTGGTCGATCGATGCCAGCTCGCTCGGCGCGGTCGCAGCCGAAGGCGTAAGCCGGCCCGTACCCGCGGCCATCCGTCGGCATATCAAGCCGGACTTCCGTTACGAGGCGTGGGCCGCCATTTCCGGGCGCCTGCGCACGGTCCCCTACAACCCGACCCGTCTGGACGCCGCGGCCATTCCCGACGACATCATGGCCTTCGCCGATACGGACCTGAAGATCGGCTGGGCGCCCGCCTACGGCGCGTTCCAGTCGTTTGTCACCGCCATGCGTGTGCTCGAAGGCGAGGCGCGCACCCGGCAGTGGCTGCGCGGCGTGAAGACGCAGGCCCGAAGCTACGCCGGCGAACTGGGCGTGGTGATGGCGGTCGCACGCGGCGAAGTCGATCTGGGGTTCGCCAACCACTACTACACGCTGCGGCTGAAACAGGGCAAACCCGACGCAAACGTCGATCTGGCCCTGACGCGCAACGATGCCGGCAGCCTCGTCAACTCCTCCGGCGTGCTCCTGCTCAACGACAACCCGCTCGCGGCGAATTTCCTGCGCTATCTGCTCACCGACGAAGTACAGTCGTATCTCGCGCGCGAAGCCTACGAGATTCCCATGGCACCGGGTGTCGCGCTGCCGCAAGGCCTGCCCGAGCGCGTGCAGCCGCCGTCGCTGGACCTGACCCAACTGGCCGATCTCAAACCCACGCTGGACCTGCTGCGCGAAACGCGGGTGCTATGACCCGCACGCCGCTGTCGTACCTGCCGGCGGCGCTGGCCGCCGCAGCCGCGCTCGCGCCGGTCGCGGTGCTGGTCTGGATGAGCGTGGGCGCGGATCTGCTCATCGACGGGCGCGCGTTCGAGATCGCGCTCAACACCGTCGCACTCACGCTGCTGACCGTGGCGGGCGCGGTACTGATCGGGGTGCCGCTGGCGGTGGTGACCACCTACGCCGATCTCGCGTTCCGGCGCGTATGGGTCGCGGTCCTGGCGGCGCCGCTGGCCGTGCCCAGCTATCTCGGCGCGTTCGCGTTCTTCGCGGCGTTCGGGCCCGGCGGCGAGATCGAGGCCATCGCGGGGTTGGCGACGCCGCGCGCCCAGGGCCTCGCCGGCGCCACCCTGGTGATGACGCTCTATACCTACCCGTTCGTGCTGATCTCCACGCGTGCCGCGCTGCAGAGTCTCGACGCGAACGTTGTGGACGCGGCCCGCACGCTCGGGCTATCACTGCCCGCGGCGCTGCTCCGGATCGTGCTGCCGCGGGCCGCCAACGGCATTGCTGCGGGCAGCCTGCTCGTCGCCCTGTATACGCTATCGGATTTCGCGACCCCGGCGATCATGCAGCTGGATACCTTCACACGCATGATCTACGTCGAATACAACGCCTTCGGCCTCGATCGCGCGGCCCTCATGTCGCTGCAATTGCTCGCACTGGTGGTCATCGTGCTGTTCTTCGAGTCCCGCGTGCGGGTACGCCGCGAACGACCCGGGCGCATTCTGCGTCTGCCGCTGGGTAACGGGGTGAAAGCCGCGGCCCTGCTACTCGCCGGCCTCGTCGTGCTGGCCGCGCTGGTCCTGCCGGTTGCGATATTCGGCGCGTGGCTCGTGCGCGAAGGCGTCGTCGGCTTCGAGCCGGCGTTTGCGCTCAATTCGGCCTATGCTGCCCTGCTCGCCGCAGCCGGGGCCGTGATTCTCGCCCTGCCCGTGGCCTACGCCGCATCCGTCGGCTGGATCGGCCGGCTGTGCGAGCGCGCGACCTATCTCGGCTTCGGCATTCCGGGCATCGTCATGGGTACCGCACTGCTCTATCTCGGCCTGCGCCTGCCGCTGCTCTACCAGACGTTGACGCTCCTGGTTCTGGCCTACGTGCTGCGGTTTCTGCCGCTTGCGGTGGGCGCGGTGCGTTCCAGCACCGAGCGCGTGGAGAACAACCTGGTCGGGGCGGCGCGCAGCCTCGGGGCCACGCCGGGCGAGGCGTTTCGTCGCGTGAGTCTGCCGCTGATCCTGCCCGGCATCGTGGCCGCGGCCGCATTGGTGTTTCTCGAGGCGATGCGCGAACTGCCGGCCACGCTGCTGCTGCGCCCGACCGGATTCGATACGCTGGCGACTTATCTCTGGCGTGTCTACGAGGCAGGCTATCTCGGTCGCGGCGCGGTGCCGGCGCTGGCACTCGTCGTGGTCTCGGGTGTCGCACTGGTGCTCATGCTGTCGGGCGAGGCCCGGCGGCGCCGCCTGACCGCCGGCTAGAAGGATCGACGATGCTGGAAATCAACAATCTGTGCGTGCAGTACGGCGATGCCGCCGCCGTGCGCGACCTGAGCCTGACGCTGGGCGACAACGAAATCGTCACGCTCGTCGGCCCCACCGGCTGCGGCAAGACCAGCGTGCTGCGTACCGTGGCCGGGCTCATCCAGCCATCGGCCGGCGAGATACGCATCGGCAAACTGCGTATCGACAGCAAGCGCAACGTGCCACCGGAAAAACGCCGGGTGGGCCTCGTGTTTCAGGATTTCGCCCTGTTCCCGCACCTGAGCGTCGCGGACAACGTCGCCTTTCGGCTCAAGGACCGTGCACCGGCCGAGCGCTGGATCGAACAGCTGGGCCTTGCCGCGCATCGCGATGCGATGCCGGATACGCTCTCCGGCGGCCAGAAGCAGCGCGTGGCACTGGCGCGCGCGCTCGCCCATGCGCCGGCGCTGTTGCTGCTGGACGAGCCGCTGGCCAGCCTCGATGCCGCGCTCAAGGCCCAACTGCGCTGGGAGATTCGCCAGGCGCTCAAGGCCGCGGGCGTACCCGCGATCTGGGTCACCCACGACCAGACCGAGGCGCTGTCGGTAGGCGATCGCATGGGCATCATGTGCGATGGCCGGCTGGAACAGCTCGGCGAACCGGATGCGTGCTTTCGCCAGCCGGCAAGCCGCTTTGTCGCCCGGTTTCTGGGCGATGCCGCCTTTCTGCCCGGCGAACTCGGCCACACCCACGTCCATACCGCCCTGGGCGACGCGCCCATCGGCGACGGTGGGCCGGCCCATTCGGCGCGCGTCGACGTGCTCGTACGCCCCGACGATCTGTCGCTGACGCCATCCACGAACGGCAACAGCCGGATCGAATGGAGTCGCTACGAGGGCGAAACCCGCCTCTACGGCGTGCGCCTGGCCACGGGCGGCGAGCTGCGCGTACGCACCAACCACGAGCACCATCTCGCCGACGGCGCGGCGGTCGACACGCGCATCTGTGCCGGACACCCGCTGGCCCTGTTCGCGCCGGAGCCGGCGGCAAGGCCGGCCGGCGAATCCGTCGCCTGAACGGCTCGGACGACCACCATGGCCTGCGCGCGACGGGCATGGCGCGCCGGACTCAGACGTCCGCCCAGCGCCGCAACAGGTTGTGATAGGTGCCGGTCAGGCTGACCAGCGACGGATACGCGCGCCGATCTGGCGATGCTGGCGGATCGAGTTGTCGATATGCGCGCCGAACCGGTGCCCACCCCGTAGCGGTTGAACAGCGGCGGAAACACATGCTGTGGCAACGCCGCCGCCATGAACGTGGGATGCGACGACAACGCCGCCGCCCACCCCGCGCGGCGTCGCTTTCGGCGCGCAGCCGCGCGTTGATCTTGCGCCGGCCGGTGGGTGGCCGGACGCTTGCCATTCCCCCGCCGCAGTATCGAACCGCGCGGGGCGGGGCTCGATCTGCGAATCGGCGCGCCTCATTCCCCCTATTCAGTTCAAACGGTCCGCGCCGGCATCGAACCCCGGGATGACAGCCGACGCAATCGCATCCGGCATTCGAGTGGCAGACGCGGCGCAAACGCTTGCCGCTCAGGGCTCAGCCCCGCGTGTTCGCGATACAGGTATTTTCCACTGGCGACGACGGCATGGGCGATCGCCCTGCCGTAACGCCGGAAATGGCGCCGCGTCCGAAACCCGCGACGATCGCGAGTTCGTGGTCGCGGCTAGGCCTCGGCAGACTCGCCAGCCCCACCCCGCGCGACGGGCAGCGGCAGCCGCGTGAGTCGCCAACTCAACACGGCACCGACCAAAATGATCGCCGAGCTCAGGCCGAAGGTCAGCCGGAAGCCATCGGTCCATCCGATCAGCCACCCGGCCGCCGTCGGCCCGATCAGCTGGCCGGCCGCAAAGAACACGGTGACGTAGCTCACTGCCAGCGGCGCTTCATGGGCGGTCACGCGCTCGGTGGACGCGGCGAGCGCAGAGGTGAACATGCCGGTCACGGATACGCCGAGAATCACGAAATGCGCGGCGAACCCGGCAAGCGTTGGCGACAGCACCGGGATCACGGTACTGACGAACGCCATGCCCATGGCCAGTGCGAGACTCTGGCCGCGCCCGAGCCGGTCCGACACGCTGCCCCATATCGGCCCGCAGACGATGCCGAGAAAACCCATGAACGAGGCGAGAAAACCGGCGATTGTCGGGTCCACGCCCGCATCGAGCGCGAAGCTGAACATGAAGATGGCCTGCACGATATACGTCATGCCGACGATGCCGTAGACCAGCCCCACGGTTACCACATACGGATTTCGAAACACGGCACGACGCATGGCCTTGCGCCGCGCCGCCGCGCTATCGCCCGCGGGTTCGTCCACTGCCGGGCGCGGCGGGTTATGCAGAAAGCACAGCGCGCCCACGAAGGCGACCACGCCCACGACACCAAACAGCACCCAGACCCAGCGCCAGCCTTCGTCTCCATACGCCTCGCTTAGAAACGGCACCACCCAGCCGGCACTCATCATGCCCGTACCCACGCCGCTGTTGAGCAGGCCGATGACCAGCCCGCGCCGCTGGGGGAACCAGGTCGCGATCAGCGAAATCAACGGCGTGTAGGCGAACGCGGTGCCGAAGCCCAGCAACGTCATCAGCACCAGCAGCTGCCAGTACACCGTCGCGATACTCAGCCCGGCAAAACCCACGATGACGCATATCAACCCCAGCAGGATCGACACCCGCCCACCGCGGCGCGAGGCCAGCGCGCCGGCCACCATCACCAGCGACAGGTAACCCAGGGCAGTCGCGGTCCCGAGATTGCCCGCCTGCTCGTAGCTCAGCCCGAGCGATTCGCGCATCGGCGGCAGAATGAGCCCGAACGACAATCGCGCGAGCGCGACCGTGACCAGGGTGACCAGTACGCCGCTGGCAATCGTGAGCACGGACGAGAGTTTCGGCAGCGCCACTAGAAGCACCCCAGCGGATAAAAGCGACGAAGCATGCGCGACACGCGGACGATTTCGAGAGCTCTCATTATTTTCCTTGTATATGCAACTATCGGCATTTTACCGTCATTCGCCCGTCGTCGCGGCACTTTCGACGATCGCGCGCTGCCAACGGCGCTTTCATGCGGTGGCCACCTGCGTTTTAAGGCACGCTAGCGCACAGGACACAGCCAAGCGAGGTCGCGCCATGACCCAGCCTCTCGACGACATTACCGATACCGAACTCGAAACCCTGCTGGCCGACGCCAAAACGCCGGTGCTCGTCGAGTTCCATGTTCCCAATTGCGCCTACTGCGCACGCCTCGAGCCGCTGCTGGCCGACGCCGCACGCACCTACGCCGATCGGGTGACCATCGTGCGCATGGACGCCTCGGCCAACCAGACCCGCCCGCAGTACGGCCTGAGCGGCACGCCCACCCTCGTGCTGTATGCCGGCGGCGAGGAAAAGGTCACCAAGACGGGCGCGATGCGCGAACAGCAGCTGCGCTCCTTCCTCAACGCGTATGTCTAGAGCGCGGATGCCCGCGCCGGCCAGCGCAGTTGCGCCGGGTCATGCGCAAACCGGATACTCGAAGCCGCCGTTTCAACTGCATTCCATCGAGGTATTCATGCTCAGAATCGCCACCCTCGCCGCGCTCGTTACCGGCAGTCTCGCACTCAGCGCCTGCGGCGGCTCGGATCATCCCAAGCATCCGCCCAAGGGCCCGCACGGCGCGGTGGTCATGCCGGCGGCCTCGCCCTCGATACATTTCAAGGTGAACGACGCCAACGGCAACACCATGGATCTAATGATCGAATGCGGCGCCGACACCTCGCTCAAGCAGTGCGCGGAAGTGAACCAGAACATCATCGACAAGGTGACCAAGATCCGCCGCGAGCAGGCCGGCAAGAAATAGCCGCGGCCGCCAGCGCGCTTGCAATAACGCAATGGCAATGAAAAGGGCCGGCGCCCCGAGCGGACGCCGGCCCTTGTCTGTCGGCGCGATGCCTAGTTGCGCAGCGCCTTCTTGTCGACCTTGCCCACCGGCGTGAGCGGAATCTCGTCGATCACGTGGATCTGCTTGGGCACCTTGTACGGCGCCAGATGCTCGCGGCAGAAGGCCAGAATCCGCTCTTTCACCTGATCCTGTGGCTGCGATCGCGCATCCGCGGATAACTGCACATACAGATTGACCTGATCGTTACCGGCCCGCTCGGGATCCGGCTTGCCGATCACCGCCGACAGCTCGATCTCGTCCATGGCCTTGAGCGCGTTCTCCACCTCGACCGAGAACACCTTGTAGCCACCGACGATGAGCATGTCCTTGCTGCGATCGCAAATGGTGAAATACCCGTCCGCATCGCGCTTGGCGATATCGCCGGTATAGAAGAAACGTTTGCCGTCGAACTCGCGCAGTGCCTTCGCGGTTTCCTCGGGCAGGCCGAGATAGCCGCCGAACACCTGCGGCCCGCTGGCGATCAGTTCGCCCGGTTCGTCCACGGGCATCTCCTGGTCGCCCGTCTCCGCGTCGACAATCCGGATATCGGTACCCGCCAGCGCCACACCCACGGTGCCCGGTTTGGCTTTGCCCAACGGGTTCATGGTCAGCAGCGGGCTGGTTTCCGTCAGGCCGTAGACTTCGCAGAACTTGCCCTGGCCGACCACGGCCTCGATCTTGGGAATCAGCTCGGCCGGCATCGGGCCCGCGCCGGAGACCGCGATCTTGAGACTGGAATAATCCACCTTTGCGAACTCGGGCTCGCCGAGCAGCATCTGGTAGAGCGTCGGCACGTTGCCGAAGAACGTCGGCGGGTGCGCCTGCATCGCCTTGCAGAACGATTTCAGATCACGCGGGTCCGGCACCACGATCAGCTTGGCCCGATTGCGCAGCCCCATCAGGCACACGCCCAGCCCGGCAACATGGAAATACGGGAAGACAGACGCGAACGTCTCCTCGCCCATGGCGTAGTCCACCATCGTTTCGCTCTGCGCCGCGTTGGACTGCGTGTTGCGCAGCGTCAGCTCTGCGCCCTTGGGCTTGCCGGTGGTGCCGCCGGTGTACTGGATGAGCACCACGTCGTCCATTGCCACCTCGCTGGCCACACGGCTGTCGTCCGCGCCGTTGATCGCCGGCCAGAACGCGACGAGGTTGAGCTGCTGCGTGGCCGGCAGCTTGAACTTGGGTACTTTCTTGAGCAGGTGGGCGAGCGTCTTCTTCCAGCCGGGCAGGAAATCGATCGGCGAACAGACGATCGCCGCCTTAAGGTTCGGGAGCTTGCCGTCGTTGGGGCCGAGCGCGGTTTCATACAGGCGGTCCAGCGTCACCAGAAAACGAATGCCCGCGTCCTCGACCTGATACTTCAACTCCGGCGCGGTCAGCAACGGCGACACGCCGGAAGCGGCACACCCCAGCTTGGAGGCCGCAACCAGCGCGATCACGTACTGCGGCGTGTTCGGCAGGTGGCAACCGACCACGTCCCCGCGGCCTGCGCCCAGTTCCTTGAGAAGATTCGCGAAGCGATTCGCCCAGCGATCCAGTTCCGCGTAGCTGATCGATACACCGAGATATTCCAGGCACGGCGCGTTGGGCGCGGTCTGCGCATGGGCTTCGATGGTCTGCGCCAGCGACTGGGCGTCGACCTCGGGCATGGGGGCTACAGCGGGGCGCGCGCTCGTCGACGCGCTGGATGCAAACTCATCCGGGTTGGTCGCCATGACTCCTCCTCCAGAGTGTGGGCTTGTTGTCGTTATCTGCAGGCAGGTTATTTGTATGTATAAGTCACATTTATCGTAACTATTCTAAACCGCCCTTCCTTTCGAGTTTTGGCTGTCCGGCGGTCCACGTCAAGCGCCGTTGTGCGCGAGCCATGAATACGGCGCGCCGTTCGGCTCGGCTGGCCGATCAATACGTTGGATGGTCTCGCCGAAGCGGCAATACGGCGTAGCCGAACGAGCGGGTACCCGGCAGGTTTTCGATATCGGAATGGCCACCGCAGCTGGCGCGTCGGCGCGTCAATCCGCGTCAAACGGCGGCAGCTCGGGATAACGCGGCAGCCCATCGGCAAACTCGGCCCAGCCGAGATGCCGGGAATGCCAATAATGCAGCTGCGGCACGATCGCTTCCGGATCGTCCAGGCTACCCAGCGCAATATCAATCAATCCGGGAAGGAAGCTCGCAGTAAAACTGATCTGTGTGCCGCATGCGCCGCAGAAGCCGCGCCTGGCCTCTTCGGACGACGCAAACTCGCGCAGCAGCGCGCCGGTAAACACCACCTGGCTTTGCTGAAACATGGCCCAGCCGACCGCAGGCGCGGCGTGCGCCCGGCGGCACATGCTGCAGTGGCAAACCGCTGCCACGATCGGCGTACCGCGGGCGCGGTAACGAACAGCACCGCACTGGCAGCCGCCCTCGAAAACATCTCCCCTCATCGCCACCTCCCATCCCGCTGGAAGACCGACACAGGGGCCGCGCACATAGCCGGTTGAAGACCGGCCCGCGCATTGCGCGCCGACAACCCGGCCGCGCGACGGCGGCTCGGGCCACGCCAGCGGTCGTCGACCGCCGGCGCGCCGAGCATCAGCGCATGCAGCTACATGACGCCGAGGAAGGAAAGCACCGCCACGATCACGACAACGAGACCGATCAGATAGATGATATTGCGCATTGTGGGCTCCAATATGCGTACTGCGATCACGGCGTCTGTGATCGAATTCGATCGTATCACCAGCCACACGAGGAACGACGAATTTTCAGCCGCACGACATCGCACACCAGCATACGATCACGATCACGCGCCGGATACCGCGCCTCACATTGACCTACGGGTACCGATACACCGGCGCGATCACCGCTCACGTTAATTTTTTCAGCACCGCATCGGCCTCACCCGGTTATCGTGCTTCAAACCGGGCGACGGCAAGCACCGACAGCAACGCCCTCGATTCTCCGACAATACGATCTTTCACGCGCTCATGACCGAACCCGCCGCCGACGCCAACGCCCACCTCACAAAATTCAGCCGGCAGTACGGCTTCAGTGAAGACGCGGTACGACATCTGTTCGAAGCCGTAACCCAGGGTGGTGGCGACATGGCGATGTTCGACCACCCCGAGTTCCACGGCCCCGGCCAGTGGATGCGCGGCGGCCTGATGATGACGACCACGCCCGGCGACCGCGTACTCAACAACGCGATCGAATCCCTGTGCAATCGGTTGTCCGCACTGCTGCGCGCGCAGCACGCGCCCGAACAATCCGGTTACAGACGCATCAGCCCGGAAGCCCGCGCCTGGGATACGAGCGTCAGCCCGCGTCAACGCTGGTGGCCCCATGAATGGGGCGACCCCGTCGCCACCGGCCAGACCGACGATCTGGCCTACGCCTTCTTCGACGACGCCGCGCGGCTGGCGATTCGCAGCGGCGATCAGGTGGACCTGTACAAGACCGCGGACCATTGCATCACCGGCATCGCACAGGCGCAGCAAGGCACGAACGCAACTCTCGTCTTCACAACACCGTTCGGCGAACTGCCGCTGGACGAGCTGGCACGATGCGACGACGAGAGGTCCAATCCCGCCGGCAACGCAACGGCCACCGAACACAGATCAGGCGAGTCCGCCGTAGCCGGGCAAGCCACGCCCCAAAGCAGCATGGAAATTCTCGAAGCCATCGAAAAGCTCGGCGCCCTTCACCGCGAAGGCGTTCTAACCGACGACGAATTCAGCGCGAAGAAACAAGCTTTGCTAGAGCGGCTTTAGCTCGACGGATGGCAACCTGTCGCCGGGCAATCGCGAAAGACTCGAATCCAGCCCCGCGCCCTGACACCAACCAACGAAAAACGCCCGAAGCCTCGGCCATCCCAGCCGTCACTTCGGGCGCTTTTTTACCGCCGTCTTTGGCAGCGTTACGGCAAATCGCCGAGCGCGTACCGCGACGCGCCGCGCGTCGTCTTAAACAAGCCTTGTCTTAAAGAATGCCAGCGAACGAAAGCACCGCCACCACAACGACCACGAGACCGACAAGATAGATAACCTGATTCATGACAACTCCCTGATGCACTTGATGTAGTCCCACGGAATACTATCACCGGCAAAGCTGGTTCACGATGATTGATAAGTCCGCAGACCGGATTCTTACGCCGTAGCTCAAGAATGGCTACGAGTGTTCCGTTTAACGGCGAACTGTGCGGTCAGTGAGAACGGCGCTCGTCGCGATGCACACGCAAGACCTAACCCCAAATCCGAGCTCCTCCTTTTATTTGAGCACTTCCCTTTCGTCTTGCTCCCACTAAACCATTACATAACGCCAAAGCTCAGTTTCCGCGGGAGCGGCCGTAGGCTGCGGAGGAAACCCGAAGTGCGGCAGCGCTTTGGGCGGTCAACTGCAGCGATCTGTTGGGTGGCTATGAACTACTTGGCGCGGCGAACGGCATCCAAGGCAAGGTAGGTAAGAAAACCGCCGCCAGCCACAAGCACTAAACCCATTACAATTTCCATAGCTACAACTCCGAAATCTCTTTGATTTTGACCTCGATTTGACGATGAAGAGCCGAGCATCCGATGGCAATAGAAAGCGAGGTAATGAATCCGCCAAGCAACAGGAACTACGAGGCAGAATGAATGCTCGTCAGCAACCAACCAATGAGACTAATGCCGGTCAAAATCATGATCCCCAGCCACAGTTTGAGATAGGCGAGTTCTTCTTTCAGACCATCTAATTTCGACATTGCTTATCTTTCAACACGCTCAGCTTCAGAATAGCACTCTTGGGGGAATTGACGCCCAACGCCTAAGCTCAGTTGGCCATGCGAAGCGCAGCGGAGCATGGATCAACTGGAGCGCAATGTTAGGCGGGAATATGTTCAAAGCCGACGCCGCGTAACAATACAGACATCCAACCTTGATACGGCCCCTGGATACTGTGAACTTTGAAATACCCATCGGTATGCACTGCGTCCCAGAATCGTGTGTTCCAGTGAATTTCGTTGTCGTTGCCGTGGAATCCAATCTCGGTACCGCACTCGTCATGCGCGATGCCGAGCCAAACAACGCCGTTATCATTCCCACCGTGGATCGCGGAGCTAATTTCCTTGCTTTGGGATTCGCTCAACTGTAGTTCTAGCTTGAAAATACTTTTTTGGTGCTCGTATATAAAATGGACGCAATTTTCGTTTAACGAGCCGCTGTATTCCGGAACATGCACGCTCTTTTTCATGGTCACGCGGCGAATAAATTCGTATATTCCGATAACTGAAGCCACGAACCCAATTGTTCCCGCGAACCATGGCCAATAAGCCGCGAAATCGAGACCTAGCATGTCCATAATCTTCTAGACCTAACGCCGAAGCTCAGTTGCCGCCGGAGCGCGTAGCGCCGAGGGAACCCAAAGCGCGGCAGCGCTTTGGGCGGTCAACTGCAGCGAATCGTTAGGGTTCACTTGCACCAGATTTAAACTCTTCAAGAGTAACAACAGGAAAGTCACCTACTCTTGTTCTATGAAAAACACGTGCAATTGGCATAACTGCACGGAAATCCTCATATGGCGCGCCTGCACCTTCCAAACTAGAACGCGCCGCAAAGCCAGTTTCGTAGATACTCACGAAAGCCGCCTGGATCTCGAGCGGAAAGTATGTGGCTACCGGATAGCACAAGCCCTTCTCGAATTGCACGAACTGGAAATAGCCTTTTGGCATCCACCCACGTGACGCGCACGTTATCTCTACGGCCACCTCCTCGTTTCGCGAGGTCCAGTCAACCCAAGAACAGCTAACACTTTGCACTTGGTTGTCGTCGATAAGTATTCCATCTGGACCGGACAAGCCATCTATCAGAGGCTTGAGGATGTTATCAACGTCGGGAGAACGGTCTGTCTCATAGCGCTCCTGTTCGTGTACATACCAAGTCACGTCGATTTGGACGTCATCGCAGAATAGGAACGAGTAAGCCGAACATTGGGAACGCACTTTGTCGATGAATTCCCGTTTCGACCTGGCTGAGGCTTGGAGAGAAACAGGCGGAAGCGCGATACGAATTACCAGAGTGTCGGAATCTGGCGGCCTAATGCCAAGTTTTTTGATCTCCTCAACCCAATCCATCGCGCCCCCTAACGCCTAAGCTCAGTTGCCGCCGGAGCGGCCGAAGGCCATGGACGGAACCCGAAGCGCGGCAGCGCTTTGAGCGGTCAACTGCAGCGATTCATTAGGTTCAGCGTTCATTTTGTATATGAGATGCCCCTAACCTTACTGTTTAAGAGCCTTGCAATTTCACGAGCTTCATCCATCTTGACGTCCTTATTGAGATGGATGCCTAGAAAACCGCGATCACCGACGATCTCTAACTCGTTCTCCATCGGCTCGCACATAAGCCAGATCGGCGCGTCGTCTTTTCCGTCCTCAGACGGGTGGCCTTCTTTTACGGTGTATTTGTAGTCTGCGAAATTTGTCTTGGACACCCTTTCCTCCTAGTACCTAACGCCTAAGCTCAGTTGCCGCCGGAGCGGCCGAAGGCCGCGGAGGGAACCAAAAACGCGCCAGCGTTTTGGGCGGTCAACTGCAGCGACCTGTTGGGCGCAAGATACGTTCGGACGCAAACGCGCTTGCTAGATGTGATTTTCCAGCTCACTAATGCGATTGGATATTAACGCGATACCGTCATTTCCGCTTTCGTCGCTAATCATCGTCGTCGTCATCTTGCTCTTGGGCGATCGACTGCTCTCTCTCTCTGTCCTCGCAACCGCAGTAGGCGTTATTGAAATATCGATGCTCGTCTTCTCCATCATCGATGCGCTCGGACCGTACTGTCATACCGCATCCCCAGCAATTGTAGTAAACCATCGACATATCTTTTCCCCTCCCGATTAAAGGTGCCCAACGCCTAAACTCAGTTGCCGGCCGAAGCGCGCAGCACTTTGGGCGGTCAACTGCAGCGACTTGTTATGCGTCGGAATCGCCAGATTCCTCTTGTTCTACCATCTGCCGATACATCAGCTCTTCTATATGCCTGCGAAATGACTCGCCTGAATACCTAACAACCCTGGGCCCCATTCCCATCTCGCTGAGCGCGTCTAATATAACGATCCTGGCCTCCGGCGCTACCTGCACGAAGGCCTCCCAATCCAATTTCAGTTTGTTTAGAAAATCTGGCGGATATCGAAACTCGTAGAACGTGTCATCGTCTTTCAACAAAAAACAGCGGCCACGGGAACCTAGAAACCGGTTTGGATCGCGACTCGGTATTGGCAGATCCGTTGAGTCTACGACCTTTACAACCCCGGCCACCTCCATCAACGCATCCCAACTGCCAGATTCTCTGGTTACAAATTGATGATCTTGCAAGCCAAGACCGCGTAAAAAATCAGCCAATCTTCGGAATCTCACAACACCTCTGGCGATATCTCGTTCATTCGTTGATCCGATTGACGCAAGAATCGCAGTTTTCAGATCCTCGAATTGCTGGGTAAGCGCATCGATTCGCCTAGACTCAGCCGATCTAGCACGTTGCTCATTAAGCAGCCTTTGAAAGAGTCCTGACCATTGCTTTCTTAGGGTTTCTTCTATGTCTTGAATCTTAGCGAACGAGTGCACACTATTTCCTCGAGCGCGATGCCGGAGAAAATTTATAAACTCAAAAATAAACTTCGCGGTTTCGGTCTTTTCTATGGACGGAAAGGTGATCGCTGAAAGTATTTCTTTATCTTTATTTTTTTCGTAAAGAGCATGGTCGTGCCACACGCGTTCATCTATGAACGTGAACACGGGAATTCTTTGTTCTACTGCTTTCAGAATTTCCAGCTGTGTCACAGATACGTTTTCGCGAGCCTTTAATGTTTCAACACTTTTGTTCTCTGAAGCCAAGGCATCGAAGTCGATCTTAAGAAGAGCCTCCGGCACTGACCTGCCGCCATATCGCGAGCCGACCAGCAGCACAACTACGTCGCACCCAGCGACCTCGTCAATACAGCTGCTGTGTGTATGAACTCGCGGATCGTATAAGACGTCGTTGAAGTCGCTCATGACGGGATCATGCCCTAGCGACTGGATAAAAACTCGCAACTGGCCACGAACTGCGGAAAGATCGTAGCAAGTGGATGACACAAATACTCGGAGTCCTGCCATTCTAATTAATCTCGGGTTTACGCATAACGCCTGTGTTCAGGCGTATTTGAGGCGATGTGCAGCTTTGCGAAAGCAAAGGTGCGCAGCGAGTCAAATGTCGCCTGCAATACATTGTTAGGCCTCAGCTTCCCAACAGTGAGGACCAATCTACAACTCGATACGAGGAACATCTGATTCCAGTGTGGATACTTTCCTACCAGAGAGAGTAGGTTTTGATTTGACGTCAACACGCTGAATTTTCGCCAGCAGCAACGGAGCCGGAGCATACGGCACCTCAATCCTTTGCGTTTTCCCCGTCGTGTCGAATGTCACCTCTTCGGCTCTTTTGTATAGAAAGATCAGTAGGCCGTCCTCGCGTGAACCGATTACATCTACGTGCAGGTTGTGTTCACCGACACTTAGAAAGCAAGAGCGCTCTAGGTTATGCGCGTGTTCCACCGAAAGATATGAATTGGTCCTCTTCGACTTTCCGGCTTCAGTCACGGAAATACGTGAAATTTCATGAGCGAAACAGGCAGGCAAGAAGATGCCAGGCCCGTAGTATTTGTGAGGAGAGTGCTGAGCAATTGGCTCCGCCGCACCACCCGAAGGGAGCAAGGGAATATCTACTGCTCGAACAAGGTGCGAATCTTTATGGTCAGAATCAAATCGAATTGCTACGACGCAGAATTCGACTTTGGAGTCCAGCAAAAGATCTATATCGGCCAAGATCGTGTCAAGTTTGTCACGCTTCTGTGCGTTGACGTATTTCAACTCGATCTTTCTTCCAAAGATTCGAATATCGCCTGCACCTGATCTAGTTGACGGAATTTCCGTGTTGTTCGGCGAAATGTCGTCATACAGATGGGCACATATAACCTGTCTGTAGTTGTCTTCATCTCGCGTCGAACGAGTCCACTTGGACCTCTCCAGTGCTTGGGTGATTATCTGATGTAGCTCTGATCGATACATAGAAATTTCCCTGAGGCCTAACGCCCAGCTCACGCGCCGGTTTGGAGCCGCGAAGCGGCGGAAAATCGGTCGCCGTGCAGCCGATTGTTATATCATTGAATCTCTGAAATCTCTTCTCTCAGAAATCGCGGAACCTGATTCTCTATTACGTTTGTCCATTTACTCTCATATTCTTGCCTAGTCTGGAACCGAAAAAATCGTCCCTTGTACGAGTTCTTCTTTCCCGGTTCTTGGTTCCAATGAGCATAAATATGGAAGTGCTCCCCAGCCAAATACCCTTTCACCTTGCACTGCTGGCGCTCGTTCTCCTCTTGCTTTTCATCAAGACCTTTATTTCTTATCAAATGTTGAAGGCGCCCCCGTCGCGGCCAGGAAACACTCCACGCATTTCCCGCTTGATCATGCACCTCAGCTTTTTCCACTTCACCCAGAGGAAAGCCGTTCGGAACGGATATTAAGATGTCTTCCCTTGTACCTTCGGACAAGTTTATGGGCCTCCTTGGCGCCTGATCGTAAACCCACCTTTTTTTAGACCAGTAATACCATTTGAAAACACGATGCCAGCGGCGTCCGGGTCTCATAAAATACCGGACATAATCTACTGCTACCGGACGACGCCCCACAGACCTAATCGTGACCTTGTGTTTTGGACTGGCTGCTCCCGAGGAGTGTTCAAAGGAGAAATCCGATTCGCATTGCAGGCATGGGTTATCTCTCTTGTGCGCTCTGTAACGAAGAATCAGACCGATAACGCCCGTTACAGTACCGATAGTTCCCGTAACTGCGCCCCACACTGCCAATGCCTGAACTAGATTACTTTCTTCCATGCGATCCTTAGATATAACGCTCAAGCTCAGTTGCTGCCGGAGCAGCCGAAGGCTGCGGAGGGAACCCAAAGCGCGATAGCGCTTTGGGCAGTCAACTGCAGCGATACGTTAGGAATCCAAGACAACAACAATTTTCTCGCCTTCCGAAGCTGCGATATCCGCTGCTTTTAATGCCTCATTAATTTGCGCGGAGTTCTTGCTCGCATCGGGGTCTTCTGGATGTTCATCCCCAACCGTCCACTGGAACCCAACCCCATGGGGCAGCTTACCGAATATAGCTTCAGCGGCCTTCCGCAACGCCTTATCCAGATAAACTTTTTGATCTGCGAACATAGCCATACAACGACTCTCCTCTGCGCTCTTCTAAAACGACCAGTCTTTAGTCCTAACGCCTAAGCTCAGTTGCCGGCCGAAGCGCAGCAGCGCTTTGGGCGGTCAACTGCAGCGCCCTGTTGGGCATTAGTTTTTGAACAGCGATTCTGCGGCCTCCGCTCGACGCTCTCCTTCTTTTAGCCATTTTTCGTCTTTCTCGAGATTTCGTTCGGCGATCACTTCGATTTCCAAAGCGGACAGGTTTTTCTTTTTTTCTCGTGCGGCTTTCTTCACGAGATCCCTCAAAACGTTCATTGCATGTTCCTCAGCTTGCGATGGCTTCCAACAAAGACCGGGTTCATGACGGATGTCATCAGCAAGCTTCCATTCAGACCCCACTCTGAATTCAATGTAGAGATACGCATTACTAGCTTTCACATTAGCTCTTGTCTTGGCAACCGCCTCGTTGCCGCTTACATAGCTGCCGGACGCGGGCCCTTTAAGCACATGGAATTTACCGCTTTTACATTCCCCTGGAATCATCTCGAATCTATCCGTCGGTCCTTTCATGCGGACTTGAAACGGCGTTCCTTCGGGAATGCGAAACCCGCTACCAGGCGAGTTTGGGTGAATAGGCCACAAGCAACCACCCGACTCACGGAATTCATAGCGACTCATAGCCTGCGCATCTTTCCACTTACTAAGTTCGTCCATCTAACCAACTCCGCAGGAGGCCCAACGCCTAAGCTCAGTTGCCGGCCGAAGCGCGGTAGCGCTTTGGGCGGTCAACTGCAGCGCCTTGTTAGATTATTCATAATAGATTTGCTCCCTGATGACTGCGCATGCTTGGTCAATTAAAACAGCAATTCTGTCGAGCTGGCTCCAAGTTTCTTCCTGCGTTAAGTTTTGGGTTGCCATAAGGCTCGTAAAAATCTCACCGGCTTCGCCTATTTGACCAGTGGGTGCTCCCATATCCAAGAACTCATACCTGGCCGCGTTGCGCTCAAGTCTTAAACACCTTTTGTGAAGAATCTCTAATGTGCGAAATATTCTTCCGGAGGCTCTCTCATACCGCCTAAAGTCCGGATAGGAGAGCAACACACCGTTCCCAAGCCTAATCATTGAGTCTCGGATATATTCTGCTGAAGAGAAGATATTTTCGATTGTTTTTAGATCTTCTCTTATGTGACCGACATCTTCTTGTAATTGGTTAATATCGTCTACGATCCGAGCGCGCACGCGGCTCGGAACCATTCTACGATGAGTCTTGACGTAGTTTAGAGCTGTAATAGATGCGGAGAAAGTGGCCATTAACGCCAAATAGATTGTTACCGGTTCCGGATCAATTCTTCTGACATCATTCATGTCTTATCCCTATATCTAACGCCTAAGCTCAGTTGCCGCCGGAACGGCCGCAGGCCGTGGAGGGAACCCGAAGCGCGGCAGCGCTTCGGGCGGTCAACTGCAGCGATTCGTTAGCTTTCGGTCGCATCACGATTTTAGCTTCGCGAATTTGTATAACCGAATCCATACGCTTGCTCGTCGAAGTAGCGAATGTGATCCGCATCAAACAGCAAGGACGCATCCATCTCGCCAAATATGCCGTGCGATTCGATCAATTTTTTGAGGTAATTTTTATTTTCGTGCTCGGCTTGAAAAAGTGAGTAGTAAAATAACAGCACCATCTCCTGGTTGGAGAGCTGCCCCCTAAGAATATGCGTGTATACGTGAGGAAACGGCCGCTCTCCGGCATCAATAAATCCTAAAATAGAACAGAAATTACCGAAGAAATGGCTTAGCTCCTGAGAATGCGAAGCCCAGAATTTCTGGAATGCCGTAAGGGTAAGTTGTTTGCCTTGGTGCGAAGACCGGCTTTCATCAAAGTTTTTTTTCAGCCGCCTCACAAAGACTGAAAGGCAATCACGACCATTGGTAACGGATATTCCGCTAGAGGCGGTTTGCGTTAAATCTATATCTTTTAGCAGGTCATTTTGATGCTTAAGAAGATGGAAGAAAGTGTTTTCGAAGGCTTGTCGTTCTTGAACACGACCTTGGTTCTCCATTTCTTTCCTAGTCGACTTGAGTTCTTCACGCTGCAACGCGAGATCATTTCGTTGCAAAAGTATGGTTACTAATAGACCTCCAAACGCAAGCCCTGAAAATAGGGAGTTAACAACCCCAAAGCTATCTCCAAACGCGCTCGCGCTTTCGAGCGATTGGTGTCCAGCTGGCATGATTTGCCATAACAAAAACGCTGCATATGCCCCCACTAGAAGCAGGACCATGCCGAAGATTAAAAACGTTAAGAGCTTGCTGTTCATTGTTTAAGGGAGCTAACGCCAAAGCTCAGTTGCCGCCGGAGCGGCCGCAGGCCGCGAAGGGAACCCGAAGCGCGGCAGCGCTTTGGGCGGTCAACTGCAGCGTTTTGTTGGGCGGCTTCACGGCCTATTTACCATTACTCCACGTCTGATAAGCGGCTGACAAAAGGTCAAAGCCCTCATGTCCTGCATCAAATCCTGTTTCGCGACGCCACTCAATAGTTTCAGGCACGAAATTACAAGCTTTGCATTTTCCGGTTGCGATCAATCGCTCTCCATCCTTCAGACCGTTCAAGCCGTATTCAAATCCGTCCTCTCCGCACTTAGGACATTTTTCGTGATAATTTCCGAACTCGCTCATCTTGACCACCCTGTGTTGCGCAAGAATGCGGCGTATTCACCCATTCCCTTTTAGCTATTACTACTATCAGGCGCGCGTTTGTATTCCCTGATTATGTTTGCGATCTCAAATTCCGTGAGGTGCAGCTCGAGGCAGCGATCATCTTTAGTTATTGTCAGTTGGAACGCACACCGCTGAATATTTTCGCCAGTATCACTGCGGTATTGCCGGAAGTCTGTATGGGAGTCATACCGGCTAGCACCAACTTCGACAGAATCGAACGTGATTTTTGAGCTTCGCTTGCGAGCTTCAGGTGCAATAATCCAACTTGCAGTTATTTTGGCCATAAACTCATCCTCGTTATTTTGTGCCGGTGCGCCAGCAAGCTAAATTGCCGCCCAACGCCTGAGTTGAGGGGCCTTTGTGGAGTGGAGCGCGAAGCGCGTAACGGAACAAAGGTCCCTCTCCAACGATTTGTTAGGGGTTATTTTCACCTTGGTAGGGCTCCAGCTCCTCTTTAAAAGAATTTTCCAGTTCTTCTAATGCTTCTTGTACAGATTTTCGATGGTGGAAGCTCGCAATGGCTTTGAAATCTAATTTTTGTTGCTCCAGTTCAACCGCCATAACTTGTAGCGTGCGGAGTGTTATGGCGAATTTGTGGCTTTCTTCATCTAACTTCTTTAGCTCATCAAAGCCAACATCTACTATTTCTCCGGGCGAGCTCTGAATGTTATTGAATTCAATTTTCTGACGAATAGTTTCAGGAATCTCTTTCGTCGCCGTTGCATCCGCGGTTCCCGCAAATGCCATTGCTAGTTGGAAGGTATTCCAGATTACATCCGAACCCGAGAGCATTCTAATTCGATGCTGAGCGATTCTGTGGAAGCGAAGTGATTCAAGCTGAAGGAAGCCTTCTTTTAATTCTGCTGTATTAAAGGTATCTGGGGTGTCGCGGTACGCTTTCAGAATATTGAGGCTTCGGGCCCAGTTGTGGCTGAATGTTCCTAGTGCCAGTTCTATCTCTGATGCTATTACATCAATCGCGCCTTCTAGATATCTCTGTTTTACGAGTTCGTATTCTTTTTGCTTGTAATAAACAGTTAAACCATATTTCGCAATCCCGATACCTACGAGGATCGTGGCTGACGCAGCGAACAACTCTTGATAGAACCAAGCTGGTAAGCACATAACCCCTAACGCCAAGTATACGGCTGAAGGTAGGTATAGCACTTACGCTTGATTTCGTATAGTAATAGCACGAGCCCGGTAAACGCGGGCTTGCCACGCGCTCAGCGCTACTAGACCGCTAACCGGGTATTACGAATGCCTAAACAGTCACATCGTTCGCCGAAGCTACTCGACCAGGTACGCGAACGCATACGGCTAAAGCATTACAGCATTCGAACAGAGAAGACGTATCTCGCGTGGATTCGACGGTTCATTCTGTTCCACGATAAGAAGCATCCCAAAGACATGGGAAAGCCGGAGGTCGAGACTTTCCTGACGCATCTCGCCGTAGATCGGCATGTTGCAGCGTCAACACAGAACCAGGCATTGAATGCCGTGCTTTTCCTCTATAAGGAGGTTCTCGGTACTGAACTGCCGTGGATGGACGATGTGGTCCGGGTAAAGCGCCCGGCCCGAATACCGGAGGTGTTGAGTTCTTCTGAAGTCGCCCGCCTACTCGCGCAACTGGATGGCACGTATAGGCTTATGGCGTCGCTGCTTTATGGGTCGGGTCTGCGGCTCATGGAAGCGGTGCGGCTACGTGTCAAGGATGTGGACTTCGACTATCGGCAAATCGTGGTTCGCGACGCCAAGGGCGCGAAAGATCGCGTCACGCCATTGCCCGCCTCCATTGCGGAAGCGTTGAAGACGCAAATCGATCGTGTGGCGGCACAACATCGTCGCGATAGCGCCGCGGGCTACGGTTGCGTCTATCTGCCGACAGCGCTCGCGGCCAAATATCCGAACGCCGAAACGGAACTGGCTTGGCAGTACGCCTTCCCCTCGTCCCGGCTGTCGACCGATCCGCGCTCCGGAGTAACGCGCCGCCACCATCTGAGTGAGAAGGGCCTGCAGCACGCCGTCAAAGGAGCCTTAAAGCGCGCCGGGATCAACAAGAAAGCGAGTTGTCACACGCTGCGCCATTCGTTTGCGACCCATTTGCTCGAGCGCGGCAACGATATTCGCACGGTTCAGGAGCTGCTCGGCCATAAGAGCGTGCAGACCACGATGATCTACACGCATGTGCTTAAACTCGGCGGGCGAGGCGTCGTAAGTCCGTTGGATAGCTGATTATCCGCGCGCGACGAGACCGTGCGCTACTCGCTGGCCTTGGCTCAGCACTGCGCGGCGCTTGGATCGGCCTTACGGCCCGGCCTGTTCGCACGGCCGATGTCACCATGACGACCAATCGACCGCTGATTGACCGTTGCGGATGATTGTCCCGCGCGCAAAAGAAAGCCCGCACGAGGAGGGCTTTCCTGGGCTAGGTTCGCGGGCGCTTCAGTCGCCCACCTGATCCGTAACCGCACCCTTTGACGCGGTGCCGACGAGCCGGGCGTACTTCGCGAGCACACCCCGCGTCGCATTCGGCGGCTTGGGCTGCCAGGCCTTACGGCGGTCGGCGAGTTCTTCGTCGCTGACGTCCAGATGCAGCTTGCGTTCATGGGCGTCGATGGTGATGGTGTCGCCTTCCTGCACCAGGGCGATGTTGCCGCCCACGGCGGCTTCCGGGGCGACGTGGCCGACGACCATGCCGTAGGTGCCGCCGGAGAAACGGCCGTCGGTGATCAGGCCGACTTCTTCGCCCAGGCCACGACCCACGATCGCCGAGGTCGGCGACAGCATTTCCCGCATGCCGGGGCCGCCTTTGGGGCCTTCGTAGCGGATGACCACGACATCGCCGGAGACGATCTTTTCGTCCACGATCGCCTGCATGGCTTCTTCTTCGGAGTCGAACACGCGGGCGGGCCCGGTGATGGCCGGGTTCTTGAGGCCGGTGATCTTGGCGACACCGCCCTCTTCGGCCAAGTTACCTTTCAAAATGGCCAGATGGCCGGATTTATAAAGCGCCTCTTCCATCGGCAGGATGACTTTCTGGCTCTTCGGTGGCTCGTCCGGCACGTCGGCCAGGGTTTCGGCCAGCGTTTCGCCGGTGATGGTGAGGCAATCGCCGTGCAGCAGGCCGGCGTTGAGCAGCATCTTGAGCACCTGCGGGATGCCACCGGCGGCATGTAGCTGGGTGACCACGAAACGCCCGGAGGGCTTGAGGTCGCAGAACACCGGCACCTTGGCACGGATGCGCTCGAAGTCGTCGATGGTGAGGTTCACGTCCGCGGCCTGGGCGATAGCCAGCAGATGCAGCACGGCGTTGGTGGAGCCGCCCACGGCCATGATCAGCGTGATGGCGTTTTCGAACGCTTCGAACGTGAGCAGGTCACGCGGCTTGATGTCTTTCTCGATGGCCTGGATCAGCACTTCCGCCGAGCGGGCCGCGCTTTCGGCTTTTTCTTCGTCTTCCGCGGCCATGGTCGACGAATACGGCAGGCTCATGCCCATCGCCTCGAACGCGCTGGACATGGTGTTGGCGGTGAACATGCCGCCGCAGGAGCCCGCGCCCGGGCAGGCGTTGCATTCGACGGTCTTGACGCGTTCGTCGTCGATGGTGCCGGCGATACGCTGGCCGACCGCTTCGAACACGGACACCACGGTGAGGTCTTCACCATAGGCATGGCCCGGCTTGATGGTGCCGCCATAGACGAAGATGGCCGGCACGTTCATGCGGGCGATGCCGATCATCGCGCCCGGCATGTTCTTGTCGCAGCCGCCCAGTGCCATGACGCCGTCCATGGACTCGCCCTGCACGGCGGTTTCGATGACGTCCGCAATGACTTCGCGCGAGACCAGCGAATACTTCATGCCCGGCGTGCCCATGGAAATGCCGTCGGACACGGTCACGGTGCCGAACATCTGGCCTTTGGCGCCGCCGCCTTCGAGCGCGGCCTCGGCACGCTTGGCCAGATCGTTCAGGCCCATGTTGCAGGGCGTGATGGTCGAGTAGCCGTTGGCGATGCCGACGATGGGCTTGTTGAAGTCCTCGTCGGTATAGCCCATGGCGCGCAGCATGGCGCGGTTGGGCGCACGCGAGGTGCCCTGGGTGACGACGTGACTGCGGCGCTGTTTCGGCGTGTCCTCGGCCATGATGTGTTCTCGTTGTGGGTCTGAAAGGTGTGCTTGTACTTGTGCAGACAGTGCGGGCGAGGCGCGCTCGGCCTGGTTTGCACCAGCGCGCGCAGCCGCATTGCCGGCTATCGAGCCGCGTAGTATGCCGCGATGCGTGCAGTACGCACAAAAAAAGGCGCGGTCTCGAAAGACCGCGCCTTTTCATTCGCTTGCCGAAGTAAGGTTTACTTGTTCGGCTGCTTGGTCATGCGCAGGTAGGGCTTGAGCTCGTTCCAGCCGGCCGGGAACAGCTTTTCCGCGTCTTCGTTGGACAGCGCCGGCGAGACGATCACATCGTCGCCGTCCTGCCAGTTCGCGGGCGTGGTGACCTTGTAGTTATCGGTCAGCTGCAGCGAATCGATCACGCGCAGGATCTCGTCGAAGTTGCGGCCGGCGCTCTTCGGGTAGGTGAGCGTCATGCGAATCTTCTTGTTCGGGTCGATGATGAACACCGAACGCACCGTCGACGTGTCGCCTTCGCCGGGGTGGATCATGTCGTAGAGCTCGGCGACCTTGCGATCGGTATCGCCGATGATCGGGAAGTTCACCGCGTTGCCCTGGGTTTCCTGGATGTCCTTGGCCCAAGCCTTGTGGTCTTCGACCGAGTCCACGGACACCACAATCGCTTTCACGTTGCGCTTGGCAAAGCGTTCGGTCAGGCCGCCCACGGCGCCCAGCTCGGTCGTGCAGACCGGCGTGAAGTCGGCGGGATGCGACATGAGCATGCCCCAGCCATCGCCGAGCCATTCGTGGAAGTTGATTTCGCCTTCGGTCGTATCGGCGTTGAAATCTGGTGCGGTATCGCCCAATCGCAAACTCATATCGCTTACTCCGTTCATTGTTGTGGCGCGACTATAACAGTGCCATTTCGCGCCACTAAATAACTTTCGCTTCGTTTTTTATTCTGGGGCCGGCTTTGCGCGGGACAAGGCCGGCGCGTTATCGCGCATTGCGCCGCAAGCTTCTAGAATGCGGCCCATGAACGATACCCGAAACTCTGCCGACGCCCGTATGGTCTATGTGACCTGCCCGGATATCGAAACCGCCCGCCTGATCGCCAGCGCGGTAGTCGAACATTTCGAGGCCGCCTGCGTGAATATTCTGCCCGGGCTCGAATCCGTTTATCGCTGGCAATCACGTATCGAAATCGATAACGAATTTCTGCTACTCATCAAGACGCGTGCCGATCGTGTGGCCAGTATTCAGGCCCGCGTAGCCGCTCTGCACCCAGACGATGTACCGGAGATGGTTGCGGTGCCGATCATCGAAGGTTCTAGCGCTTATCTCGATTGGCTCGACGAACAGACCCGGCCGCAGTGACCCCCAGAGCGCGTGTTGCCAATCCATACAGCTGGCCGTGGCTGGCGCTGGTTCTAATTGTTTGCGTTCTCGGCCTGGCGAGTACCCTCGCCCAGGCCGCCAACGACTTTCTGCCGGTTGACGAAGCGTTTGCGCCCAGCGCGGCGCGTACGGCCGACGGTGATATCGCGATTACATGGCAGATTGCCGATACCTATTACCTGTATCGCCACGCCTTCGATTTCGAGCTGGCCGACGGCGATGTTTCGAATCTAGGCGATCCGCAAATCCCGGACGGGGAAAAACACGCCGACGAATTCTTCGGCCCGGTCGAGACGTATCGCGACAGCGTGCGCGTGGTCGTGCCCCTCGAGGGCGACACGCCGCTGGCCGACGATGCGCGGCTAAGCGTGACTTATCAAGGCTGTGCGGATGCCGGGCTGTGCTACCCGCCACAGACGAAAACGCTGGATATTTCGCCGACGCGTTCCGGCGAAAACACCCCGGCTGAATCCGGTATCACCGATGATAGCGGTGGTTTCCTGACCCAGCAGGATGATCTGGCCGGGCGGCTGGCCAGTGCGGGCACGCTGCCCACGTTGGGGCTGTTCTTCGTCTTCGGGCTATTGTTGACATTCACGCCGTGCATCCTGCCGATGATCCCAATCCTCTCGGGATTGATTGTCGGCGCCCAGGCCACCCCGGCACGTGCTTTCACGCTGTCGCTGGCCTATGTATTGGCGATGGCTGCGGCCTATACCGTATTCGGCGTCATCGCTGGCTATTTCGGTGCCAACCTGCAGGCCGCACTGCAGATGCCGGCGGTGCTCATTCCGTTTGCCGTGGTGTTCGTAGTGCTGGCGCTGGCTGCCTTCGGCGTGTTCCAACTACAGATGCCCGCGCCGATTCGCCAGCGTGCCAGTGCGATCGGCGCGCGCCGTGGCGGCATCGTTGGCGCATCGCTCATGGGGTTTTTCTCGGCGCTGATCGCCGGGCCTTGCCTCGCACCGCCGCTTGTGGGCGCGCTGCTCTATATCTCCAGCAGCGGCGACATGCTGCTGGGGGGCGCCGCGTTGTTCATGCTCGGACTGGGCATGGGGGTACCGCTGATCGCCATCGGCGTGTTCGGCGCGCGCGTGATGCCGCATGCTGGCGCCTGGATGAACGAATTCCGCGTGGCATCCGGCGTCGTGCTGCTCATGGTTGCGCTCTGGCTGCTGTCGCGCATTCTGCCGGCGAACGCAACGCTGGCCGGATGGGGCCTGATCGCGCTCGGCTATGCCAGCTATCTGTCCACGCTCGCGACCCGCACGCGCGCCGCCACCGCCGTCAAGCGCGCCGTGGTGTTCGCCGTTTTCGTCTATGCCGGTGCCGCCATGCTGGGCGTATTCGCCGGCGGCGGCAGCGCCCTGCGCCCGCTCGCCGGGCTGAGCGCGACATCCGCTGTCGATCCGGGCGCCGCTGGCGAGCGCGACTCGCCGTTCACGCGCGTGAGCAATCTCGACCAGCTGCGCGCCGCCCTCGATAACGCCCGCGCCAACGGCCGGCCGGCGGTCGTGGATTTCTATGCCGACTGGTGTGTCGAGTGCGTGGAAATGGAACATGGCCTGTTCGCCGATCCCGACGTTCGTGACGCGCTATCCGATGTGGCCGCACTGCAGGTGGACGTGACCGACTACGATGCGGCCGACCGGGCGCTGATGCGCGAACTCAACGTTTTCGGCCCGCCGACCGTGCTGTTCTATCGACCGAACGGCAACGAGGCCGAGGACCAGCGCCTGATCGGCAAGATCGACGCGGCTGGCTTCATCGCGCGTATTCAACGTCTCGACACCAAAGGCACCCGCCCATGAGCCGCACGCTGCGAAACATGCTCGGCTTCGCTGTCATTGCCCTGCTCCTTGGCGGCGGCACGATCGCCTACTGGCAGGCGGCCAGCGACACACCGCGGCGGCCCGACTTCAGCCTCGTCGATCTGGACGGCCAGGCCCACGCAATCGGCGACTACGACGGCCAGGTCGTCGTGCTCAACTTCTGGGCGAGCTGGTGCAAGCCCTGCCGCGAAGAGGTGCCGATGCTCATCGACGCCCAGAACCAGTGGGGCGACGAGGGTCTGCAGATTCTCGGCGTGGCCGTGGACACGCCCGACGCAGCCGGCGCTTTCGCGGCCGATTACGCGATCAACTATCCGGTTCTCGCCGACGCCACCGAAGGCGCGCGGGTTCAGGATCGCTACACGGCCGAGGGCGCGCCCGCAGGCGTGCTGCCCTACACCGCCGTCATCGACCGCAACGGCCGGGTCGTCGCGCGCATTGCCGGTGCGCTGAATCACCGCAAACTTGCCGATATCGTGCAGCCTCTGCTCGAAAACGAGGCATCTGCGACCAAAGACTAAGGCAGGAGCCGCCCGGGCCGCGAACTGCGTCGCAGAGGGCTGTTCGCTGAAGTGAACTTCGGCGAATTATCGACAATACGGTAGCGAACGGTCGCGAAAATCCGCTGTGTACGGTTGTAACGCCGATTTCCTTGGGGCAGACTCCTCGCATTGCCATCCAAGGACGGCCGCGTGGCTCATTTTCTGCTGCTCAACGGACCCAATCTCAATCTGCTCGGCAGCCGCGAGCCCGGCGTCTACGGCCACGACACGCTGGCCGATATCGAACAGCGACTCGAAGCCCAGGCCCAGGGAAACGGCCATACGCTCAGCTGTTTTCAGTCCAACACCGAAGGCGCGTTGATCGACCGCCTGCACGCTGCGCGTGCAGAGGATGTCGCCTGCGTGCTCTTCAATCCGGCCGCGTTCACGCATACGAGTGTTGCCCTGCGTGATGCGCTGCTCGCCGTCGAACTGGATTGCATCGAAATCCATCTGTCCAACACGGCGCAACGCGAAGCGTTTCGCCACCAGTCGTATTTCGCCGACATCGCGATCGGCACCATCACCGGTTTCGGCGCGCAGGGGTATGTCATGGCCCTGGATGCGGCCATGCAGCGTGTCGCCGAACCGACTCGGGAGAACTAAAACCTCATGGATATCCGCAAGCTCAAGAAGCTCATCGAGCTGGTCGAGGATTCCGGCATCGCCGAACTCGAGATCACCGAAGGCGAGGAGTCGGTCCGTATCGGCCGCTATCCCGCGCCCGGCAGCGTGCCGGCCGCACCGCCCGCTCAGGCGCCGGCGCCGGCGCCGGCGCCGGCCGCTGCACCGCCACCCGCCGCGGGCGGCGACGAACAGCCGGCCGGTGGCGGCCAGGCCCAGGACGACACGCCCGAAGGCCAGATCGTGCGCTCGCCGATGGTCGGCACCTTCTATCGCGCCCCTGCGCCGGATGCCAAGCCGTTCGTTGACGTGGGCGACAAGATCGGCCCGAACGACACGCTGTGCATCATCGAGGCGATGAAGATGCTCAACCAGATCGAGGCCGAGGTGTCCGGCGAGGTCAGCGAAGTGCTGGTCGAGAACGGACAGCCGGTCGAATTCGATCAGCCGCTATTCGTGGTGAAGTGATGCTCGGCAAGGTTCTGATCGCCAACCGGGGCGAGATCGCGCTGCGGATACTGCGCGCCTGCCGGGAGCTCGACATCCCGGTGGTGGCCGCCTATTCCACCGCGGACCGGGATCAAAAACACGTGCTGCTGGCCGAAGAGGCCGTGTGCATCGGGCCAGCCGACAGCTCCAAGAGCTATCTGAACATGGCTACGCTGATGAGCACCGCCGAAGTGGCCGGTGCCAGCGCCATCCATCCGGGCTACGGCTTTCTGTCCGAGAATGCGGATTTCGCCGAGAGCGTGGAGCAGTCGGGGTTCACCTTCGTGGGCCCGCGCGCCGAGACCATCCGCCTGATGGGCGACAAGACGTCGGCCATCCAGGAGATGCAGGCCGCCGGCGTGCCCTGCGTACCCGGCTCCGGCGGACCGTTGGGCGCCGACGACGCGGCCAATCGCAAACTCGCGCAGAAGATCGGCTTCCCGGTCATCATCAAGGCCGCTGGCGGCGGCGGTGGCCGCGGCATGCATGTGGTGTACGAGGCCAAGGCGCTGGCCGGCGCGATCGATATGGCACGCCGCGAGGCGGCGAGCTTTTTCGGCAACCCGGCCGTGTACATGGAGAAGTATCTCGAGCTGCCGCGGCATATCGAGATCCAGGTGCTGGCCGACCACCACGGTAACGCCATCCATCTCGGCGAGCGCGACTGCTCGCCGCAGCGGCGCCATCAGAAGGTGGTAGAGGAAGCGCCCGCGCCCGGCATCACGCAGGAGCAGCGTGATCAAATCGGCAAGCTGTGCACCGACGCCTGCAAGCGCATCGGCTATCGCGGCGCCGGCACGTTCGAGTTCCTGTACGAGAACGGCGAGTTCCATTTCATCGAAATGAACACCCGTATTCAGGTCGAGCATCCGGTCACCGAAATGATCACCGGCGTCGACCTCGTCGCCGAGCAGCTGCGGATCGCCGCCGGCCACGAGCTGCGCTACACGCAGGACGACATCAAGATCCGCGGCCACGCCATCGAATGCCGGGTGAACGCCGAACATGCCGAGACGTTCGTACCCTCGCCCGGCAAGATCGAGGCCTATCATGCGCCGGGCGGTCCGGGCATTCGCATGGACTCGCATATCTATGCCGGCTACAGCGTGCCGCCCTACTACGACTCCCTGATCGGCAAGCTCATCGCGCACGGCGACACCCGCGCTGCGGCGACCGCGCGTCTGGACATGGCGCTCTCGGAAATGGTCGTGGAAGGCATCAACACCAATATCGCCCTGCACAAGCGCATCATCCACGATGCGTCGCATATCGAAGGCGGCGTATCGATCCACTGGCTGGAGAAGAAGCTCAAGGAAGAAAGCAACCGTGGATGATGACGTCGCCACGCCGGTGGCGTGGCTGCAGATCACCGTGGAAACCGACCGCGCCTCGCTCGCCGAGGCCGTGTTCGAGAGCTTCGACGCCGAGGCCGTCACGGTGCTCGACGCGGGTGACGACATCACCGTCGAGAACACGCCGCACGAGCACCCCGGCTTCGACGCCTCGCGGGTCACCGGCCTGTTCACCCAGGGTACGGGCGCGGCGCCCATTGAACAGGCGCTGCGCGAAACCTTGGGTGAGGACGTGACGATCCGTATCAGCAGCCTGGCCGACGAGCACTGGGCGAGTGCCTGGCTGGCCCAGCACCCGCCGCTGCGCTTCGGCCGGCGGCTGTGGATCGCCCCGCACGAGGCGCCGGTCGATGTCGATGACGATGCCGTCGTGGTGCGTCTCGACCCGGGGCTGGCCTTTGGTACGGGCACCCACCCGACCACGGCCCTGTGCCTGGAATGGCTCGCGCAAGCGGACGTCGCCGGTCGCCATGTGCTCGATTACGGCTGCGGTTCGGGGATTCTCGCCGTGGCCGCCGCCCGTCTGGGCGCGGCGTCGGTAACGGCCGTGGATATCGACGATCAGGCGGTACGCGCCACCCGCGAAAACGCGCAGCGCAACGGCGTGGGCGAACGCATCGAAACACCGCCGCTGGACGGCATCGGCGCCCGCCGTTTCGATATCGTGCTGGCCAATATTCTCGCCAAGCCGCTCATCGCGCTGGCGCCCACGCTGGCGGGCCATGCCGCGGCCGATGCGCCGCTGGTGCTGTCCGGGCTGCTCACGCGCCAGATCGGCGAGGTTCGCCGAGCCTATGAAAGCGCATTTCGCTTTAGCGAACCGGCCACGCGCGAGGACTGGGTCCGGCTCGATGCAAGGCGTCGCGGGCCAGACTGACGACTCGCCGAAAGTCGCCTTTCTATACGCGAAAAATGCCGTTATAGTTTTGCGCCTTCTCCCCGCGAGCGCGCCCACACGGAATGACGCAGATCGACCCAGACGCCGAAGCTCAGCCGCTCAGCCACTACGTCGGCGCCAGTCTCGATCGTTACTTCGATTCGCTCAACGGCTGCGCGCCGCCGCGCGATCTGTACCAGATGGTGCTCGAACAGGTGGAAAAACCGCTGCTCGAACGGGTACTCGATTACAACGAAGGCAACCAGTCCCGCGCGGCCCAGATGCTCGGCATCAACCGGGGCACGCTGCGCAAGAAGCTGCGCAGCTACGCGCTCGACCGCTGACCGCGCGCCGACGCGGCAAGACCACACCACCCGCACTGCGGGTGTTTTTGTTTCAAGCGGATGAGAATCCGCCCCACGGATAAAGGCCATCGTGACTGCACCCGAGACCTCTTTCGCCCCGATCCGCCGCGCTCTGATCAGCGTGTCCGACAAGACCGGCGTGGCTGAATTCGCCCGCGTGCTCTCCGAACGCCATGGCGTGGAGATCCTGTCCACCGGCGGTACCGCGAAGGCCATGCGAGAGGCGGGCGTGCCCGTGGTGGACGTTGCCGAGCACACCGGCGCGCCCGAGATCATGGATGGCCGCGTCAAGACGCTGCATCCGAAAATCCACGGCGGCATTCTCGGGCGCCGCGGCACGGACGACGCCGTGATGGACGAGCACGCGATCGCGCCGATCGACCTCGTGGTGGTCAATCTCTACCCGTTCGAGCAAACCGTGGCCGCACCGGACTGCGACCGCGACACCGCGATCGAGACCATCGACATCGGCGGCCCGGCGATGCTGCGGGCAGCGGCGAAGAACCACGCCTACGTCACGCTGGTGGTCGATGCCGGCGACTACGACGCCGTGCTCGGCGATCTCGACGCCCATCAGGGCACGAGCACCGCCACGCGCCGGCGTCTGGCCGCCAAGGGCTTCAACCATACCGCGAGCTACGACCGCGCCATTGCCGACTATCTGCGCGGCGACACGCAAACATCCGACGACAGCGTCCAGGACGCGCTGCCGGAGCGCTTCGTGGGTGCGTTCCATAAACGCCAGGATCTGCGCTACGGCGAGAACCCGCACCAGCGCGCCGCACTCTACGCCGCCGAGACGCCGGTAGCCGCCAGCCTCGTCGATGCGCGTGTGTGTCAGGGCAAGGCCCTGTCCTACAACAATCTCGCCGACTCCGACGCCGCCCTGGCCTGCGTGCGCGCCTTCGACCAGGCGCCGGCCTGCGTGATCGTCAAACACGCCAACCCCTGCGGCGTGGCCGTGGCCGCCGATCTCAAGACCGCATACGAGCGCGCCTTCGCCACCGACCCGACTTCGGCCTTCGGCGGCATCATCGCTTTCAACCAGATGCTGGATCGCGCGACCGCCGAACAGATTCTCGCCAACCAGTTCGCGGAGGTGATTCTCGCGCCGCGTATCGACGACGATGCACTGGGCGTGTTTTCCCAGAAGAAGAACCTGCGCGTGATCGCGACTGGGGATTTTCGCCCAAATGCCGAACCCGCACGGGCGATTCGCCAGATTACCGGCGGCCTGCTCGTGCAGGACGACGACGCGCTACTGTTCGACCAGAACAAGCTGGATGTCGTTACCCAGGCGCAGCCCGACGGCACCCAGTTACAGGATCTCCTGTTCGCCTGGCGAGTCGCCAAGTTCGTCAAATCCAACGCCATCGTCTATGCGCGGGACGGGCGCACGATCGGCATTGGCGCCGGCCAGATGAGCCGTGTCGATTCGGCCCGAATCGCCGGTCTGAAGGCGGCTGACGCCGGTCTCGACGTCGCCGGCTCGGTGATGGCTTCAGATGCCTTCTTCCCCTTCCGCGATGGGTTGGACGCTGCCGCGCAAGTCGGTGTCAACGCTGTGATTCAACCTGGCGGATCGATCCGCGACGACGAGGTGATCGCGGCTGCCGACGAGGCCGGAATCGCCATGCTGTTCACCGGTATCCGGCATTTCCGCCACTGAGGCACGACGGCTTTTCGGCAACGCCGACGATTTGCGTCATTTAATTGACGCGTGTTATCACTCCTCCTGACCGATCGATAAATAAAACCAAATCAGGGACAGCCACGATCCCTCTATCGTGGCTCAGAGGAGTAGAAAACAATGCGAATCGTCATGTCTGCGGCAGCCGCGGCCGCGTTCACCCTGTCCGTGTCGGCTACGCCGGCGCTCGCCGCACTCGACGGCGGGCTGCTCGGCAAGCTGCTCAACGCGGGCCAGAGCGGCAACGAATCCGGCGCCCAGGTCGAAGGTTCGGCTGAAGGCCAGGCCGACGGCGGATCCATGCAGGCCGAGGCCGATGGCCAGGCCAGCGCCGAAGGCGGCGCAACCGGCGACGCGGATGCGCAGGAGCCGATGGCGCCGGAAGTCGGCGGCAGCTTCAGCAAGCCTTTCGCCGAGCCGAGCATCGCCGTCGACGGCGAGGAAGTCACCACCGATGAGCGCTGTATCCCCGGCGCCGACGGTTCGCTCAACTGCAAGCCGGCCGCCGGCACCGTCGCCAATCTCGGCGACGGCCGCTTCGTCTATCTCAACGCCCTCGAAGGCACCGAGAACGTCGAGCTGTCGATCGTCGCCGAGTTCGGCGAAGTGTCGGTCAACGATCAGTCGCGTGTGCTTACGCTGGACGAGAACGACAATCCGACCTGGGCACGGCCGACGCCGATCGACGGCGGCGCCAACCCGGACGGCAACGACAGCGAAACCATCGCCAGCGGCATTCCCGGCATTCCCGACGGTTCGCTGTCCACCGCGGACAACACCACCAAGAACGACGGCGCGCTGTTCTGCGCCGACGTCGTGTTCCTCGCCGACGGCAGCATGATGGCCGTGGGCGGCACCGACTACTACTCGGAGCCGGGCGTGGACGGCTTGCCGGTCGGCGTGGTCGAGCTCGAAGGCCTGAAGTCTTCGCGTATCTTCGACCCGGAAACCAACACCTGGACCCAGAGCGGCGACATGCAGTTCGGCCGCTGGTATCCGAGTCTGGTGACGCTGGCCGGCGGCGACGTGTTCGTGGCCAGTGGCGTGACCAAGCTGCTCAAGCCGGTGTATCCGGAGCAGCCGCTGAACTCGGGCCGCAACGTGGTGCAGACCGAGACCTACGACATCGACAACGGCTCGTGGAGCGAGAACGGCGACGCCGCACAGCGTTCCCTGCCGCTGTTCCCGCGCATGCACCTGCTGCCCAACGGTCAGGTCTATTACAACGCAGGCGGCCAAGCGTTCAATCCGTTCGGCCAGGCCTATGACCAGGCGCTGTGGAACATCGTCGCCGCCTACGATCCGGAATCCAAGACCTGGACGGATCTCGGCTACGCCGGCCTGCCGCTGCGCCTCAACGAGCTCGGCCTGAGCCAGCTCACCAGCACGCTCAACCCGACCAACCTCAACGGCGAACAGGTGTCGAGCCTGCTGACCGATCTGGTCGGCACCACGCTCAGCGACCCGACCGCCGCGGTCGAGAACCTGCTCGAGACCCCGATCGACGGCCGCGCGCTCGAGCGTGTGATCGGTTCCGGCATGCGCGGTTCCACGTTCTCGGCCATGCTGCCGATGCGTCCCGACGCCAATGGCGGCTACCATGAGGCGGAGTTTTTGACCGCCGGCGGCGTACCCACCTACGTGACCGTCGGCAGCCCGGGCGGCTATCTGCCGGTTTCGTCCTCGCGTATCGATACCGTGACCGTCGACAACGATCAGATGAGCTACGAATCGCGCCTGACCGGGCCGCTCAACCAGCCGCGCTGGTACAGCTACTCGGTGGTCATGCCCGACAACGGCGTGATGATCTTTTCCGGCGGCACCCGTGACGGCGTTGTCCTGCCGGGCCTTGAAGGCGCCATCCGGCGGACCGAGCGTTTCGATATCGAAACCGAGACCTGGACACCGATGGCGTCCGCGCATCGGCCGCGCACCTACCACAACACCGCGGTGCTGATGCCCGATGGCCGGATTCTCGTCGGCGGTCATTCGCCGATCAACACGGCCTATCTGTCCTTCATCAATCTCGAAAGCATCGGCCTCGCGGATTACCAGAGCCGCGATCCGTCCTTCGAGATCTACACGCCGCCGTACGCCATGCGTGACGACCGGCCGGTGATCGAGGACGCGCCGACCGAGCTCGAAACCAACGGCGACACGTTCACGATGACGGTCAGCAATCCGGACGTGGACCAGGTCATGCTCATCCGCCGGACCGCCACAACCCATCTGGTCGACGGCGACCAGCGTGCCGTGGTGCTGCCGATCGAATCCCGCAACGGCAACGAGCTGACCGTGCAGATGACCGGCAACCCGGCAGTCCTGCCGGCCGGCCAGTACATGCTGTTCGCCAGCTTCGAGGCCAGCGACGGCAAGCGCGTGCCTTCGGAATCGACGCCGATGAGCGTCACGCCGAATCCGAGCGCCCAGGGCGAGATCGATCAGCCCGAACCGGCCCCGGTTGCCGAGAGCGAAGACGGCAGCCTGTTCACGGGCGGTTCCGGCAACGCGCTTGACGGCTCGGTCGAACCGCTGCGCCCGATCACCGATCTGCTCAGCGGCGTGACCAGCGCCATTCCGGGGCCGGAAACCGCCATCACCGGCGGCCCTGAAGTCGGCGAGGAACTCGCCAACTTCGGTGAGCGTAGCGGTGGCCTGCTGCAGGAAACCGTACGCAGCCTGCCCGGCGCCGGCGAAGGTCTGGTCCGCGATCTGACCAACGCCGCCGGCGACAACGGCGACAGTGAAGCGGACGGTGGCGACACCGACGCCGAGACGCCGTGATTAATCGCCATCGCGATGGCCGACCGCTTTCGAGCGGTCGGCTTTTTTTCGCCCTGCTGCTCTGTCTGTGCACCGGCCTCGCCTTTGCCCACGGCGGCGACGAGGACAAGGCAACGGTCGAGGCCAAGCTCGATCCGCTGCCGGCCGAGCTCGACGGACTCCAGATTCAACTCAGGCGCACCCTCGCGCCCCAGCTTCTGGTCGCCAACCCCACCGACCGTGAACTCACCGTGCTCGACGAAAACGGCCGGGCATTTCTGCGCATCGGGCCCGGCGAAGTCGAGGCCGATCTCGGCGCGGCCGCCTTTCATCGCACGAACACCCTGATGGCCCCGGGCGCGATCGCGGCCGATGCCTCCCATGCTCCCCGTTGGCAGACTGTCGAACCCGCACCCAACTGGGGCTGGTTCGACCTGCGGCTGCGTACCGACGCGGTCGAGGTCGCCCATGCCGTGGTGGATCGCGGCAAACGCGCGGAAGTCGGCGAATGGTCGATTCCGGTCCGTTTCGGCGACCAGCAATCGGCGATCACCGGCCGCTTCGAGTTCGTGCCGAAACCCGGCGGTATTCCGGAAGCCCGAATTGCCGATACCGGCGCGTTGGGCCAGGTCGCGCTGGTGCGCGCGATGAACGGCAGTGCCCGCACTGGCCTGTTTCTGTCCTATCGCGGGGACCAACCGCTCGTGGTCCACGGCGCGGCCGACGAGCCGATGCTGCGCTTCGACAGCGACGGCGTGGCGGTCAACCGTCACAGCCCGACATGGAAAGAGATCGCCCCCGCCGGCGCCCCGCGTTATCAGGCGGGCGACGGCACGGACTGGGCCCGGGTTTCCAGCCAGCGCAGCTATGGCTGGATTGATCCGCGTGCCGGCTTCACCGGCACCGTAGAATCCGCCGACGAGGCGTCCGTGCTCAAACGCTGGACGATTCCGGTCACGCTCGGCGAGCGCGCGAGCGCGATCGAAGGCGTCACCGAGTGGAAGCCGGTCGAGCCACTCGCCAGCGCGCACTAGACCGTTGCCGATAGGTGGCGGCGCGAGCGCGCCGTCGCCATTCGCTGCATCGCCACGCCGGACGTCCACGTAGTCCGGGCCTGTGCTGTTTCGCGCACGCCGGCCGCGCCCGGCCCCACGCGGGACCGCCCGGCGATATTCGGTTTTTGGGGGATTCATGGCGAGCCAAGGCCATTCGGCACTGGCGCGTGCCGCGACGTATTGCGTGCTTCATCTGGGCTTGGTGCTGGGCACGGCGGCCCATGCGCAGACCGCCGGCGAGTTCGACACGGCGCATAACCTGCTCGGCGATCCGGCCGGCCTGCGTTCGACTGCTGCCGCCCATGGTGTGATTATCGACGCCAGCCTCACGGCTGACTACTCGCGCGTACTCGACGGCGGCGCGCGCGAGCGGGCGAGCGCGGCGCGTTATCTCGGCGAAGCGGGCATCACCATCGACACCGAAACGGCCTTCGGGCTGCGCGGCGGTACCTTCTATATCGGCTATGTCGGTTTTCACGGCGACGACGGCAGCCGAGACGTCGGCGATTTTCAGGGCACATCGAACATCGATGCCGACGCTTTCGACGCGTTGTACAGCCTCTGGTATCGGCAGACGTTCTTCGACGAGCGGCTTGCGATCAAGATCGGCAAGGAAGACGCCAACACCGACTTTGCCTATGTGGACAACGGCGGCGCCTTTATTCATTCATCGCCGGGGTTTTCGCCCACCGTCCAGGCATTCCCCTCCTACCCGGACCCGGCAACCAGCGTGAGCGCATTCGTGCGCCCGGGCAACGGCGCGTATATCGGTGCCGGTGTTTACGACGGCGCGACCCAGGCCGGGGTTCGCACCGGCACGCGCGGGCCAAGCACGTTCTACGACGACCCCGGCGGCCTGTTCTCGATCGCCGAAACCGGTCTGGCATACGGCGACATGAACAACGGTCGGCTGGGCGTGGGCTACTGGCATCACTCGGGCGAGTTCGAGCGTTTCGACGCCGGCACCGACGACCACGCCGATGGCGCCTATGTGGTCTGGGACCAGACGATCTATGCCGAACACGCATCGGCGCGTGAAGTCGGCCTGTTTGCCCAGTACGGCTGGGCCAACGCGGCGATCAGCGAGGTCGAACACCACGCAAGTACGGGCCTGCAGATACAGTCATTGCTGCGCGGTCGCCCCGATGATGTCAGTGGCCTGATGGCCAGCTACGTGGCGTTTTCGGACGCGCCGGCAGCCGGCTTTCGCGACGATCACGAACTCGCCATCGAAGCCTTCCATGCGATTCAGGCCACCGGCTGGCTCACCCTTAAGCCGGATCTGCAGTACATCGTGAATCCTGGCGGCATGGGCCTGGACGACGCCACGGTCGCCACGCTGCGCGCGCAAATCTCGCTTTAAGACGAGCCGCGTGCCCAGCCCGGCGCGGAAACACCGACCGCTACTCGATCACGCCACAGTACATGCGCACGCCGCCCTTGCCGTGGTGGTGATCACCATGATCGTCGTACCGATCAGCTTCCGCATGCACCATCACCGCGCGGCCGGCGAGGTCCGACACCGTCAGCCGCGGCGCGAGTACGGGCGTAGTCGCCGACCCGTCAGCTTCGACGGTCAGGTTGGGCAGATCGCCCAGATGGCCGTCGCCGTACGGCCCGGCATGACGTTCGGTCTGCTCCGGATCGTAATGCCCGCCCGCGGCACCGCCCGGCATCTTGTGATCCCCCATGCGGGTGGCACCACAATCGGCGTTGGTGTGAATATGGGTGCCGTGTAGCCCACGCGACTGCAGGTCGTGCAGCGCGGGGGTAACGATGAGGCCGTGTTCGGAATCGACGAAGCGGATCGTGCCCACCGAGTCGGCCTCTCCCTCACCCGTGATGTGATGCAGCGTGGCGGATGCCCCGGCGGCGTAAACCGCCGGACACACGGTCACGGCCGCCGCGGCCGCGATCGCGGCCCAGCGTGTGCGAATAGACATGTTTTCTCCTCTTTCCTACCGGTGACGCCGACCACGTCGCGCGCGTCGGCGCCTGTTCTTATATGTTGTGTTGCGCGCGACCAGTATAGCCGCGCCGGGCTAGCTCGTCGCCGCCAGCAGCGTCACCACCACCTCGCGACGATGCGGCGCGCTGCGGTGTTCATAGAGATAGATACCCTGCCAAGTGCCCAGATTCAGCGTGCCGTCGGTGATCGGCACGGTCAGGTCCATGCCGGTGAGAATGCTGCGGATATGGCCGGGCATGTCGTCCGGGCCTTCCATGTCGTGCGCGAACATGGGGTCGCCATCGATCACGGCCTTCGACATCCAGCGTTCGACGTCGTCCCGCACGGTGGGGTCGGCGTTTTCACAGATCATGAGCGACGCCGAGGTGTGGCGGATGAATACATGGCATACCCCCGTCGCCACCTTTGCCTTGCGCACGACCGCGTTCACGTCGGCCGTGATATCGCGCGTCGACCGGCCGGGGGTCTCGAAAGCGAGTGTCTTCTGCATAAGCGTGTCGCCGAAAGATGACTCGTGACAGCCTAACCCGCGAAAAACCGCGGCGTCGCATCGCGAGCGACGCCGCCGGTTCGCCGCCTACAGGGCGTCGAGTTTGGCCACCAGCATCTGATTGACCTCTTTCGGGTTCGCCTTGCCCTTCGAGGCCTTCATCACCTGGCCGACCAGAAAGCCAACGATCTTGGTCTTGCCGTCGAGATACTGCTGCACCTGGTCCGGGTTGTCCGCGATGACCTGGTCCACAAAGCCCTCGATCGCGCCGGTATCGGTGATCTGCTTGAGCCCGCGATCTTCGATGATCGCGTCCGCACTCTCGCCCTCGCCCTTGAACAGCGCTTCGAATACGTCCTTGCCGATCTTGCCGGAGATGGTGTTGTCGGCCACCCGCGCGATCAGACCGCCGAGCTGCGCGGCGCTGACCGGCGAGTCGGCAATCGTCAGGCCGTCACGATTCAGCGCGCCGGACAGATCGCCCATGATCCAGTTGGCCGCCGGCTTGCCGTGGGTCTTTGCATCGCCGCCCACTGCGGCCACGGTGGCCTCGAAATAATCCGCCAGCACGCGCGACTGGGTCAGCGCAACGGCATCCTCGGTGCCGACGCCATACGCCGCGACGAAGCGCTCGCGCTTGGCGTCCGGCAGTTCGGGCAGATCGGCACGGGCGGATTCGACGAACGCCTCGTCGATAACCACCGGCAAAAGATCCGGATCCGGGAAGTAGCGATAGTCGTGCGCTTCTTCCTTGCTGCGCATGGAGCGCGTCTCGTCGGCGTCCGGATCGTAGAGCCGGGTTTCCTGCACCACGGTGCCGCCGGATTCGAGCACGTCGATCTGGCGCTCGACCTCGAACTCGATCGCTTTTTCGAGAAAGCGGAACGAGTTGACGTTCTTGGTCTCGGTACGTGTGCCGAACTCGCTCGAGCCGACCGGGCGCACCGAGACGTTCGCATCCACGCGAAACGATCCTTCCTGCATGTTGCCGTCGCAGATGCCCAGATACTGGACCAGCGCGTGCAGCTTGCGGGCGTAGGCCACGGCCTCGGCCGCGCTGCGCATGTCCGGCTCGGACACGCACTCCACCAGCGGCGTGCCGGCCCGGTTGAGATCGATTCCGGTCTCGCGATCGAAGGCCTCGTGCAGGGACTTGCCGGCATCTTCTTCGAGATGCGCGCGGGTGATGCCAACCCGCTTCTCGGCGCCGTCGCCCAGCACGATATCCAGATGCCCGTTGGCCACGATGGGCAGCTCGAACTGGCTGATCTGGTAGCCCTTGGGCAAATCGGGATAGAAATAGTGTTTACGCGCGAATACCGATGTCGGCGCGATATCGGCATCGATGGCCAGCCCGAACAGCGTGGCCATGCGAATGACGTTGGCGTTGATGACTGGCAACACGCCCGGCAGCGCGATATCCACCGCACTCGCCTGGGTGTTCGGCTCGGCGCCGTAGGCGGTGGGCGCGGTCGAGAAGATCTTGCTTTGAGTGGCGAGCTGGATATGCACTTCCAGCCCGATCACGGTTTCCCAGGCCATTATTCGAATCCTGCCGGACGCTTGGTGTGCCAATCGGTGGTCTGCTGGTAGGCATGCGCCGCACCCAGCAACCGGGCCTCCTCGAACCAGGGCGCGAGCAGCTGCAGCCCGACCGGCAGCCCGTCGACGAAACCGGCCGGCACCGACATGCCCGGCAGCCCGGCCAGACTGGCCGGCAGCGTGTAGACGTCGTTGAGATACATCGACACCGGATCGTCGAGCTTTTCGCCGAGTTTGAAGGCCGGCGCCTGGGTTACGGGTGCCGCGATCAGGTCCACGTTCTCGAAGGCGTTCGTGAAGTCCTGTGCGATCAGCCGGCGCGTCTTCTGCGCTTTCAAGTAATAAGCGTCGTAGTAGCCGGCCGAGAGCACATAGGCGCCGACCATGATGCGTCGCTGCACCTCGCGGCCGAAGCCTTCACCACGCGAGCGGGTGTAGAGGTCTTCCAGATCGACCGGGTTCTCGCAGCGATAGCCGTAGCGCACGCCGTCGAAGCGGGCCAGATTCGACGACGCCTCCGCCGGCGCGAGCACGTAGTAGGTCGAAACGGCGAGCTCGGTATGCGGCAGCGTGATCTCGACGATCTCCGCCCCCCGTGCCTCGAACTCAGCGATCGCCGCGTCGATGACTTGGCGGCTGGCGTCGTCCAGGCCTTCGGCGAAGTATTCTTTCGGCAGGCCGACGCGCATGCCCTTGAGATAATCGTCGCCCTGAGCGTCGAGGGCGCCGACATAATCCGGCACCTCGCGCTCCACACAGGTGGAATCGCGTTCGTCGAAGCCGGCCATCGCCTGCAGCACGTGGGCACAATCGTCGGCCGAGCGGGCAAAGCAGCCGCCCTGATCGAGGCTGGAGGCGAAGGCGATCATGCCGTAGCGCGACACCCGCCCGTATGTCGGCTTGATGCCGGTCACGCCACAAAGCGCGGCGGGCTGGCGGATCGAGCCGCCGGTATCGGTGCCGGTCGCCGCCGGCACCAAACCCGCGGCCACAGCAGCGGCCGAACCGCCGGAGGAACCGCCCGGCACGTAGTCGGTGTTCCAGGGGTTGCGTACCGGGCCATAGAAACTCGTCTCGTTCGACGAGCCCATGGCGAACTCGTCCATGTTCGTCTTGCCCAGCGTGACGGTGCCGGCCGCGGCCAGCCGTTCGACCACCGTGGCGTCGTACGGGGCAACGAAATTGTCGAGCATGCGCGAGCCACAGCTCGTTCGCGTGCCGCGCATGCAGAAAATGTCCTTGTGCGCGATCGGCAGGCCGGCCAGCGGCGTATCGGCCGCCGCGCCGGCGTCGATTGCCACGGCGCGTTCGCGGGCAGTATCGGCACAGCCGCTGATCAGCGTATTGAGCGTTTCATCATGGGCGGCGATGCGATCGAGATAGTGCGTGGTCAGTTCCGCCGCGCTCGTCTTCCCGGCGGCCACCGCGGCCACCATGTCGCGGATGCTGCGATCGTGGCTCATTCGATCACCTTCGGCACGAGATAGACGCCCTCTGCGGTCGCGGGGGCGATCGCCTGGAAATCGTCGCGGTCGGTCACCGGCACGGCGCGATCGGCCCGCAGCCGCGCGGCGAGATCCAGCGGATGCGCCATGGGCTCGACATCGGTGGTGTCGGCCTTTTCCAGACTGGCCACGACATCGAGAATATTCGACAACTCGCCGGCATATTCGGCGATCTGGTCGTCATCCAGACCCAGTCGCGCAAGCCGGGCGACATTGCGTACCTGATCGGCAGTCAGACTCACGGGCTTTGCCTTTGCTGTGCATTGACGTATGAAAAACGCAGCGCAGGCAGCGCTGCGCGGGCGTAAAACTAGCATAATCGACCCTGGCCTGACTGTCGGCGTTGCCGACACGCACCCCCATTGCTAGCATTGCCAAATTCAGTGCGTCGCGACGCGGAGTCGCGGTGCCCGACGCGCGTGTTCTCCACGCGCTTTTTTGTACTTGCCCCCGGGTGTGCCTCAATGCTGGACAACTTTCGCGGCCTGTTTCTCAACGATCTCTCGATTGATCTGGGCACGGCCAATACGCTTATCTATGCGCGCGACCAGGGCATCGTGCTCAACGAGCCGTCGGTGGTCGCCGTACGCAGCGACGTTCGTGGCGGCAAGCGCATCGAGGCCGTGGGCCACGACGCCAAGCGCATGCTCGGGCGCACACCCAATCACATCACCACCATCCGTCCGCTCAAGGACGGCGTGATCGCGGACTTCACCGTCACGGAGAAGATGCTCCAGCACTTCATCCGCAAGGTGCACAAGAAGCGCATGCTGCGCCCGATGACGCGCGTGCTGGTCTGCGTGCCCTACGGCTCGACGCAGGTCGAACGTCGCGCGATCCGCGAATCGGCGTCGAATGCCGGCGCGCGGCGCGTGTATCTGGTCGAGGAGCCGGTCGCGGCCGCCATCGGCGCGGGCATTCCGATCGGCGAGGCGCGCGGCTCGATGGTGCTGGACATCGGCGGCGGCACCTCGGAAGTCGCGGTGATCTCGCTCAACGGCATCGTCTACGCGGAATCCGTGCGCACCGGCGGCGACAAGTTCGACGAGGCGATCGTCAATTACGTGCGGCGCCAGTACAACATGCTCATCGGCGAATCGACCGCCGAGTCCATCAAGCAGCAGATCGGCACCGCCTTCCCCGGCCACGAGGTCAAGGAGATCGAGGTGGTCGGTCGACACCTGTCGGCGGGCGTGCCGCGCGCGTTCACCCTCAACTCCAACGAAGTGCTGGACGCGCTGCAGGAGCCGCTGTCGAACATCACGAGCGCGGTCAAGCTGGCGCTGGAGTCGACCCCGCCCGAGCTTGGCTCGGACGTGGCCGAGCGCGGCATCGTGCTGACCGGTGGCGGTGCCCTGCTGGCCGACCTGGACAAGCTGATTTCGGAAGAAACCGGCCTGCCGGTGATCGTTGCCGACGACCCGCTGACCTGCGTAGCCCGTGGCGGCGGCATCCTGCTGGAAATGATCGATCGCAAGACCGGTCAGCTGCTCGCGCTCGAATAGCACGCAACGCAGTTGCGCAAGGCCTGTACGCCGGCCTAATCTGGCGCGATAACATCAGTTAATTCCACGGTTTCGGGGGCGTTGGGTGCGCGGACTCGCCGAGGACGACAAAACGCCGTTTCTGGGTCGCCGCATCGCGCCGGGCATCCGAATCGTCGCGATCGCGATCATCTCGATCATCCTCATGATGGTCGATCACGCCAGCACGTCCCTCACCCCGGTGCGCAGCACACTCGCCGTGGCCACACAGCCGATCCAGATGATCGCCGAGATGCCCGGCGAAATCGCGCATTACATGGGCCGGTATTTCGATCGCGGCCAGTTGATCACCGAAAACGAAGCCCTCGAGCAGAAAGTACTGCTGCTGCAGGCGCGTCTGCAGCGTCTGGCGTCGCTGCAGGCCGAGAACGAGCGCATTCGTGCCCTGCTCGCCTCGGCCAGCTCACTGGACCAGAACGTGCTCATCGCCCGCATTCTTTCGGTGAGCCCCGACCCCTACCGGCACTACATCAAGCTCAACAAGGGCAGCACCGACGGTGTGTTCGTGGGCCAGGCCCTGGTCGATGCGAACGGCATCATGGGCCAGGTCACCGATGTGACGCCGCTGGATTCACGGGCGATTCTGATCACCGACGCGAATCACGGCATTCCGGTCGAGATCAATCGCACCGGGCTGCAGACCATCGCCCAGGGCAGCGGCAAGTCCAACGAGCTGCGCCTGCCGTTTCTCGCCAACAACGCCGACATTCGCGCCGACGATCTGCTGGTGACGTCGGGCCTGGGCGGACGCTACCCGGCCGGTTATCCCGTCGGCACGGTGACCAGCGTGGTGCATCAGCCCGGCGACGAGTTTCTTGACGTGGTTGCGAACCCAAGCGCGCATCTCAACCGCGGCCGCGAGGTGCTGCTGGTCTGGACGAGCAACACCGAAGCCCAGGCCCGCGAGGATGAAGCCATCACCGAGGCCGCACCCGCGGACGACGCCGGCGCCGAACCCACGGCACCATGATCATCGAACGCCGCGTCAGCGGCCTGTTGATCGTGGCCACGCTCGGCGCGGCGCTGTTTCTCGCGCTGCTGCCCCTGCCGGACGCGCTGTCGGCCGTGCGCCCGGCGATCTACCCCGCGACCGTGCTGTTCTGGGTGCTCATGCAGCCGATGAGCTTCGGGCTGATCGCGGCCTGGTGTTGCGGTATCCTCATCGACGTCATCTACGGCACACCGTTCGGCGAGCACGGGCTTGCGATGGCGGTGGCCGGCTATGCCGTGATCCGGCTTCGCGACCTGCTGTGGACTTTTCCGGTTTGGCAGCAGAGCGTGCTGCTGCTGCCGGTATTCATACTCTACGAATTCGTGCTGTTCTGGATCGACGGCGTCGCCGGGGCGGAAGTGAATCAGTGGTGGCGCTGGCTGCCGGTCTTGACCACGACGGTGATCTGGCCATTCTGGGCCTCGCTGCTGGAACGCATCGCCGAATTCGAGGTCGGATAGCGTGGGGTCTCAACTATCCTTCATAACCGCCTGAGCGGGTTCGCAAACCGCCGGCGCTTCGCGCGCCGACCAAGGAACGTGTCCGAGCGACGGGAGCAACTGACACCGAATGGCCGCCGATAACGCCATCAAGAACCATGCGGCCGAGCGCAGCATGTTTCTGCTGCGCACCGCGGTCGCGGGCGCGGTCATCGCCGTGCTCGTCGGCGTGCTGCTGTTTCGTGTGAGCTATCTGCAGGTGCTGCGTCACGGCTATTACGAGACCCGCTCCCAGGACAACCGCATGCGCGTGCAGGTAATGCCGCCGGTACGCGGGCTGATCTACGACCGCAACGGCGTCATTCTTGCCGACAACCTGCCGGCCTATCGCCTCGAGATCGTGCCCGAGCAGGTCGAAGACCTGTCCGCCACACTCGATCGACTCGCCAACATCATCGAGATACGCGACGCCGACCGGGATCGCTTTCATGAACGCGTGGCCAAGACCCCGCGCTTTCGCGGCGTACCGATCCGGCTCAATCTGAGTCAACGCGAAGTCGCGCGCTTCGAGGTCAACCGCGGCGACTTCCCCGGCGTGGAAATCCGTGCCGGCCTCACCCGCCACTATCCGCTCGGCGCGGTGGCCGCGCATCTGGTCGGCTATGTCGGCGGCATCACCGTGCAGGATCTGCGCCGCGTCGACGAGAAGCGCTATCGCGGCTCGAACCACATCGGCAAGTCCGGGGTGGAGTACAGCTACGAATCGCGTCTGCACGGCGAACCGGGCTCGCGCGTGGTCGAGACCAATGCCAGCGGTCGCGCGCTGCGCGAGCTGGAAATGAATCGCCCGACCGCCGGCGAAAGCCTTTACCTGACCATCGATGCACGCCTGCAGAAAGCGGCGTTCGACGCGCTCGGCGACCAGGACGGCGCCGTCGTGGCCATGGACCCGAACACCGGCGGCCTGCTGGCGCTGGTATCCAAGCCCAGCTACGACCCGGATCTGTTCGTCGACGGCATCAGCCACATCAACTACAAACGGCTCATCACCGATCCGCACAAGCCGCTGTTCAATCGCGCGCTGCAGGGCCAGTATCCGCCGGGTTCCACGGTCAAGCCCGTGATGGCGCTCGCCGGGCTCGAAACCGACCAGATCGAGGCCGACAAGCAGGTGTGGTGCCCCGGTTTCATCACCCTGCCCGGCAGCAACCATCGCTACCGCGACTGGAAACGGTCCGGTCACGGCTGGGTGGACATGCCGGAGGCGATATTCCGCTCCTCGGACGTGTATTTCTACAAGCTCGGGCTCAAGCTCGGCATCGACAACATTCACCGCTACGGCGAGCTATTCGGGCTCGGCGCGCGCACCGGCGTCGACCTGCCGCGTGAAAACAGCGGCATCATGCCGTCGCGGGCCTGGAAGAACGGCACCCGCAACCAGCCGTGGTATCCGGGCGAAACCCTCAACACCATCATCGGCCAGGGGTTCATGACCACGACGCCGCTGCAGCTGGCCCAGATGACCAGCCGCATCGCCGGACGCGGCGACGGCTACAAGCCGCATGTGCTGCGCGCATGGAAGAATCCGGTCGACGGCAGCGTGACGTCCAGCACGCCGACGCCGCTGCGACCGATCCAGCTCAACGATCCGGCGCACTGGCAGGTGGTGATCAAGGGCATGGAGGAAGTCATCGGCAATCCGCGGGGCACGGCCTATCACTACGTGGGCCAGAATCTGGACTACACGATCGCCGGCAAATCCGGCTCGGCACAGGTGACCAAGCTCGCACAGAACGAGGCCGCGCCCGATCTGGAAGACGTGGAGCACCAGTTCCGCGACCACGCGCTGTTCGTGGCCTTCGCGCCGATCGAGAACCCCGAAATCGCGGTCGCCGTGCTTGTCGAGCATGGCGGCGGCGGCTCCAGCGTGGCCGGCCCGGTGGCGCGCCAGGTCATCGACGCCTTCCGCGCCCAGTCGCCGGTACTCCAGGCCTCCACGGGCAGCGGCCGATGAATGCCAACGCCACCAACGCGCCGTCGACGCTTTCCGAGTGGCTGGTTTACTGGCGTATCGATCTGCAGCTGCTGGTCGCACTGCTGTGCTGCGCCGCGCTCGGCCTGTTCGTGCTCTACAGCGCGTCGGGGCAATCCAGCGCGGTGGTGATCAACCAGAGCATCCGGCTGGGCATCGGCCTGTTCGGCATGCTGCTGGTCGCCCAGATACCGCCGGAATGGTTTCGGGTCGCCGCGCCCTGGGTGTTCGGCTTCGGCGTGTTCCTGCTGGTGCTCGTGGTGCTGCTCGGCGATACCGCCATGGGCGCGCGCCGCTGGCTTGATCTCGGCATCGTGCGCTTCCAGCCGTCGGAACTGATGAAGCTGGCCGCGCCGCTGGCCGTCGCCGCCTATTTTCGGGATCGCAGCCTGCCGCCCAACCTGCGCGATGTCGGCATCGGCGCGCTGCTGATCGCGGTGCCGGTATTGCTCGTGGCGGATCAGCCCGATCTGGGCACCGCGCTGCTGATCGCGGCGGCCGGCGGCTTCGCGCTGTATTTCGCGGGCCTGCGCTGGCGCATCATCCTGCTGCTGGTGATCGCCGCGGCCGCGGCCGCGCCCGCGCTGTGGTTCAACATGCACGACTACCAGCAGGAGCGCGTGCTCACGTTCCTGAATCCGGCGCGCGATCCCACCGGGGCCGGCTATCACATCTCGCAGTCCAAGATCGCGATCGGCTCCGGCGGCGTGTTCGGCAAGGGCTGGCTCAACGGCAGCCAGGCGCACCTGAACTTCCTGCCGGAATCCGACACCGATTTCGTGTTCGCGGTCTTTGCCGAGGAAACCGGGCTGTTCGGGGTGATGGCCCTGCTCGGGCTGTACTGCTTCATCGTCGCGCGCGGGCTGTATATCGCCATGAAGAGCCAGGACACGTTCCAGCGTCTTGCTGCGGGCAGTCTGAGCCTGACGTTCTTCATCTATGTGTTCGTCAACATCGGCATGGTCGCCGGGCTACTGCCCGTGGTCGGCGTCCCGCTGCCCCTGATCAGCTATGGCGGCACGTCCATGGTGATCCTGCTGCTCTCGTTCGGCATCCTGATGTCCATTCATACCCACCGGAAACTGCTCGCCACATGACACGATCCAAACTCCTGTTCGCGCTGGCGCTGGCCTGCGCGCCCGTGGTCGCCGCCGCAGCGACCGGCAACTACGCCCAGCGCCCGGAGGGCAAGGCCCTGCTGGAACGGCTGCAGAACGCCGACGGCGTGGATATCGAGGAGGCACGCGCCCTGCTCGAGGACGCCAAGTACCAGCCCAAGATCGTGGCGACCATGCGCAAGCCGGCCGAGCGCACGCTGACATGGAAGGACTATCGTCCGATCTTTCTGCAGCCCGAACGCGCGCAAAAGGGGGCAGATTACATCGCCGAGCATCGCGAACTGTTCGAACAGGCCGAGGACGAATACGGCGTCCCGGCCCACATCATTGCCGCCATCATCGGCGTGGAGACCAAGTACGGCGCCTTTCTCGGCCGTGATCGCGTGCTCGACGCGCTGGCCACGCTCGGCTTCGACTACCCGGAGCGCGCGGCCTATTTCATGCGCGAGCTGGAAGGCTTCATCGAACTATGCGTCGAGGAGGATCTGGCCTGCGATCGTGAAATCGGCTCCTATGCCGGCGCCATGGGCCTGCCGCAGTTCATGCCGTCGAGCTATCGCGCCTATGCCGTGGACGGCAACGACAACGGCAAGCGCGACCTGTGGGAAGAGCCGGCCGACATCATCCACTCGGTCGCCAACTATCTCGCGGAACACGGCTGGCAGCGCAATGCCCGTGTCGCCCTGCCGGCATGGATCGGCGACGACGGCGATCTCGACGACATCGAGCGCAGCAAGCGCAAGCCCGCCTATCGCTGGGATGCCCTGCGCAAGCTCGGTATTCGCGTCGACGACCCGCCGCCGGCCGACGCCGATGTCGGTCTGCTCCAGTTCGAAGGCGCGCACGGCACCGAATACTGGCTCGGCCTGAACAATTTCTTCGTGATCACCACCTACAACCACAGCCCGCTCTACGCCATGGCGGTCTACCAGCTGGGACAGGAAATCGCGCTGGCCCGCCAGACCGCGGGTGACGACGAGGAGTCCGCGCCGTGACCGGCTGGCGGCTGCCAGTTCTGCTCGCCTGTGCTGCGGCGCTCGTCGCCGGCTGCGCGAGCCAGCCACGCTCGTCCGGCGGCAGCGGCGGCGCGCCCTCGCCGCAGGCCAGCAAGGGCGGCGGCTACTATCAGAACGACGGCCCGCCGGATGACGAGAACATCGATCTCGATGCCGTGCCGGACGCCATCCCGCGCGACGAGCCGTTCTCGCGCTACGGCAACCCCGACAGTTACGAAGCGCTGGGCAAGACCTATTACGTGCTCGACAGCGCCGCGGGCTTCAGCCAGACCGGTCGCGCCAGCTGGTACGGCAAGCAGTTCCACGGCCGGCGCACGTCCAGCGGCGAGCCGTACAACATGTTCAAGATGACGGCCGCCCACAAGCGCCTGCCCATCCCCAGCTATGTGCGCGTGACCAATCTGGACAACGGCAAGCAGGCGATCGTGCGCGTGAACGATCGCGGGCCGTTCCACGACGGCCGCATCATCGATCTGTCCTATGTCGCGGCACGGCGGCTCGACGTGGTCACCCACGGCAGCGTGCCCGTTCGTATCGAGACGGTCACACCCGCGTCGCTGCGCGCGGAGCAGCGCAGTCAGGCAAGCGCGAGCCGCCAGCAGGCGCGCGCCGCGACGCCGCGGCCGCCGCAGCGCCAGACACGGCCTCAGCCGCCGACCTCACCCACGCCGCAATCGAACCGGGCCACACAGACCGGCAGCAGCCCCGGTCGCCCCATACGTGTCGCCAACCGTATCGGCACCGCCGACACCGGCCTCTACATCCAGAGCGGGGCCTTCGGCGAACGCGGCAACGCCCAGCGGCTGAAAGCACGTCTGCGCAATGCCGGGTTCGGCAAGGTGACCGTGGTGCCGCCGCAGGGCGAGGCATCGCTGTACCGCGTGCATCTGGGGCCGTTCGAGGATGAACGCAGCCGCGCGCTCAATCGTCAGATTCTCGTCGAACAGGGGTTTTCCGCCCGCGACGTGAATCGTTAGCTCCCATGCCCACGAAGCGCTAAACTGCCGCGCAAACCGGGAACGCCATCAATCTGACCTGCCAAAGAGCCGAAGTCGATGAACCACGCTAAACGCCTGCTTTATATCGCATTCCTTCTCGTGATTAGTGCGAGCGCGTTCGCGAAGCCGCTACCGATTCCGGAGCCGCCGAGCCTCGATGCGCGCAGCTACATCCTGCTGGATTTCGATTCCGGCCAGGTTCTGGCGGCGAAGAATCCGGAAAAGCGGGTCGAGCCGGCGAGCATCACCAAGCTGATGACGACGTATATCGTTTTCGATGAGCTTGCCAAGGGCAACATCTCGCCCGACGACAAGGTCACCATCAGCGAAAAGGCCTGGCGGATGGGCGGCTCGAAGATGTTCATCGAGGTCGGCACGCAGGTTTCGGTCGACGATCTGCTGCACGGCATGGTCACGGCATCGGGCAACGACGCGACGGTCGCGCTGGCCGAGTACGTCGCGGGCACGGAAGCGACCTTCGCCGACTACATGAACCAGTACGGGCGGGAAATCGGTCTCGAAAACAGCCACTTCGTGGACGCCAGCGGCTGGCCGCATGAAAACCACTACATGTCGGCGCACGATATAGCGCGCCTACTCAGCGCCATCATCCGCGACTACCCGGATCTCTATCAGCAATACTTCAACGAGAAGAAGTTCACCTACAACGGTATCGAACAGTACAACCGCAACTCCCTGCTCTGGTCGGATGAGAGCGTGGACGGCGGCAAGACCGGTCATACCGAAGCCGCGGGCTACTGCCTTTCCGCCTCGGCCAAGCGCGACGGCATGCGCACCGTGGCGGTGGTTACGGGCACGGCCTCGAACAACGCGCGCAAGTCGCAGACCCAGGCGCTGTTGAACTACGGGTTCCGCTTTTTCGAGACCGGCCGCCTGTTCGACGAAGGCAAGAATATCTCCGAGGTTCGCGTCTGGAAGGGTGACGACACCATGCTGCCGGTGGTCGCCAAGGGCGCGGTCGACGTGTCGTTTCCGCGGGGCCAGCGCGATGCGCTGACCACCAGTGCCGAGCTGCCCTCGCAGCTGCTCGCGCCGATCAAGAAAGGCGAACGCCTGGGCACGCTCGAAGTGAAGTACGACACCGAGGTGCTGGCCCAGGTGCCGCTCTATGCCGGCAAGGATATCGAGCGCGGCGGCATCTTCCGCCAGCTCACCGACGAAGTGATGATGATGTTCGAATGATCGCGCAGCGCCACGGTCGGCTGCGGCCGTGGCGCGCGATCCGGTTCACGCAATAGACGACCCGCGAGCGCCCCATGACCACAGCCTTTCTCAACGGCGAGTTTCTCGCTCTCGAAGACGCCAAGGTTTCCGTGCTCGATCGCGGCTTTCTGTTCTCGGACAGCGTCTACGAGGTCATCCCCTACTACGACGGGCGCGGTTTCGCCCTCGACGCGCATCTCGAACGTCTGGCGCGCAGCCTGGACATGCTGCGCATTTCGGCGCCCTACGACCTCGACGGCTGGCGCACGATCCTCGCCAGGCTGGTCGAGGCCAACGGCGGCGGCGACCTGGCGGTGTACCTGCAGGTGACCCGCGGCGTGCCCGAACGCCGGGACCACCGCATCCCGGAGAATCTCGCGCCGACCGTGGTCGCCTTCTGCCAGGATCGGCCGCCCCACGACCCGACCGCGCTCGAAAACGGCATCGCGGCCGTGACCCAGAACGACACTCGCTGGCACTACTGCACGATCAAGTCGACGTCCCTGCTCGCCAACGTGCTGGCCGCCGATGCCGCACGCGCCCGAGGCGCGAACGAGGCGATCATGGTGCGCGACGGCGCGGTACTCGAGGGCACCTCCTCGAACGTGTTCGCCGTGGTCGACGGCCGACTGGTCACGCCGGCCCTGCGCGACACCATCCTGCCCGGCATCACCCGCGGCGTGGTGCTGGACCTGGCGGCGCGCGAAGGCATCGACCACGGCGAGCCGGAAACAATGTCTGTCGATGCGCTGCGCGAAGCCAGCGAGATCTGGATCACGTCCTCGATCCGCGAGATCTTTCCGGTCACGCGCCTGGACGACGCGCCGGTCGGTGACGGCCGGCCCGGCCCGATCTGGACGCGCATGCGGCGGGCCCTGCAAGCTATGACCGATGAGTGACGAACGCGAAACACTGCTCGAATTCCCCTGCCGCTTTCCAATCAAGGCTTTCGGAAAGGACGAAGGCGACTTCGAAGAGCGGGTCTACCAGCTGGTCAAGGCGCACGCACCCGAGCTGGAGCGCTCCGACCTGTCCGTGCGCAACAGCAGCGGCGGCAAATATCTCGCCATCACGGCGAACATCACGGCACAGAGCCAGGCGCAGCTCGACGCCATCTACGGCGATCTCACCGACAGCGGCGCCGTGCTGATGTCGCTCTAGATGGCGCGCCCGGTGATCGACATCCGCCGCTTCGGCTGGCAGCCGCAGCCATACCGGCCGGTCTGGCAAGCCATGCAGGACTTCGCCGAAACACGCGCTACCCACACGCGCGACGCGCTCTGGCTGCTCAACCACGAGCCGGTGTTCACCCAGGGCAAGAACGGGCGCGCCGAGCATCTGCTCGCCCCGGGCGACATCCCGGTCGTGCCGATCGACCGCGGCGGCCAGGTCACCTACCACGGCCCCGGCCAGATCATGGCTTATGTGATGGTGGACCTGCGCCGGCTGGGCATCGGCATCCGCAGCCTCGTGACCGCGCTGGAAGACGCGATGGTCGGCACGCTCGCGGGCTATGACATCGAGGCCTATGCCAAGCCCGATGCGCCCGGCGTGTACGTGGGCGCGGCCAAGATCGGCTCGATCGGCCTGCGGGTACGTCGCGGCACGAGTTATCACGGCCTCGCACTCAACGTGGATATGGACCTGGATCCCTTCCAGCGTATCGATCCCTGCGGCTACCATGGCCTGCGCATGACCCAGGTCGGCGATCTGGGTGGCCCGCGTGATCTCGACACCGTGGCCGACGATCTGAGTGCTCAGCTGTGTCGCACGCTCAAGGTCGATGCCGCACCGCAGCTGAGTGCCGCCCCCATCTGATAGGCTTGCGCACAAGTTAAGTGCGTAATCTTGAATGACTCCGGAACCACCAACCCTGGACAAGCCGCCGCAGACGCGCGACAACCTCGTCGAGGTGCGTGGCGTGCACTTCACGATCGGCTCGCGCGTGATCTACAAGGCCGTGGATCTGGATATCGCGCGCGGACGAATTACCGCCATCATGGGGCCGAGTGGCACCGGCAAGACGACGTTACTGCGCCTGATCAGCGGCCAGTGGCGTCCCGCCCAGGGCACGGTGCACTTCGATGGGGCGCATGTTGCCAGGCTGTCCCAGAACGACCTGTTCGAACAGCGCAAGCGCATGGGCATGCTGTTCCAGTCCGGCGCGCTGCTTACGGATCTATCCGTTTTCGACAACGTGGCCTTCCCGCTGCGCGAGCACACCAAGCTGCCCGAGCGCCTAATCCGCGACATCGTGCTCATGAAGCTCGAGGCCGTCGGCTTGCGCGGCGCGCGCGCGCTTTACCCGGCACAGCTGTCCGGCGGCATGGCCCGGCGCGTGGCGCTGGCGCGCGCGATCGCGCTGGACCCGGAAATGATCATGTACGACGAGCCCTTCGCCGGACAGGACCCCATTTCCATGGGCGTACTCCTGCGCCTGATACGGCGCCTGAACGACGTCCTGGGCCTGACGTCCATCGTGGTATCGCACGACGTGAAGGAAACGCTGGGCATCGCCGACTACGTGTATGTGATTTCCGACGGTGAAGTCATCGATCACGGCACGCCGCAGCAGATCCGGGATTCCCGGTCCGAGTGGGTCCAGCAGTTCATTCATGCCCAGGCTGACGGGCCGGTGCCGTTTCATTACCACGGCACGCCCTACGCCGAAGACCTGCTCAACGGGAGCCGCCGATGACCACAATGCAGCGTGGTTTCAATACCGCGACCGGCTGGATGGCCGATCTCGGGCGCGGCGCGATCTTTCTGATGCGCATCCTGTTCAGCCTGCCGGGGCTTATCCTCAAGCCGCGCCTGCTGATCGAACAGATCTATTCCGTGGGCGTGCTGTCGCTGGTGATCGTGGTCGTGGCCGGCGTGTTCGTCGGCATGGTGCTCGCGCTGTCGGGCTACCGCCTGCTCGTGGGCTTCGGCGCCGAGGAAGCGCTGGGCACCTCGGTAGCGCTGGTGGTGGTGCGTGAACTCGGCCCCGTCGTGACCGGCCTGCTGTTCGCCGGCCGGGCCGGCAGCGCGCTGGCCGCGGAAATCGGCTTGATGAAGGCCACCGACCAGCTTTCGGGCATGGAAATGATGGCGGTGGATCCGGTCAAGCGCATCGTCGCGCCGCGGTTTCTGGCCGGCGTGATTGCGCTGCCGCTGCTGACCTCCATCTTCTGCGTGATGGCGATCGGCGCCGGCGGTGGCTATTTCGTCGGCGTCGACATGCTCGGCGTGGATGCCGGCTCCTACTGGTCGGGCATTCAGTCCAACGTCGATTTCGGCGAGGACATCATCAACATCTTTCTCAAGAGCGGCGTATTCGGCGCGATCATCACCTGGGTCGCGGTCTATCAGGGCTACCATGCGCCGCCCACGTCCGAGGGCGTATCGCGGGCGACCACCAATACCGTGGTGATCGCATCCCTGGCGATCCTCGGCGCCAATCTCATGCTCACTGCCGTGCTTTTCGGCAGTCACTAGGGTTCGTCTATGCAGTCTCGAGCAGTAGAGCTTCTGGTCGGTTTCTTCGTCTGCCTCGGCATCGCGGCGATCTTCATCCTCACGATGCGGGTGAGCAATCTGGCCGATACCAGCGACGTGCAGCAGGGTTATACCGTGGTCGCCGCCTTCGACAATATCGGCGGGCTCAAGGTCGGTGCACCAGTGAACATGGCCGGCGTGCGCATCGGCCGTGTGGCCGACATCACGCTCAATCAGGAAACCTTCCGCGCGGAGGCGAAGCTGCGCGTGAGCGAGCAATACAAGCTGCCCAAGGACTCGGACGCCGCGGTGCTGACCTCGGGCCTGCTCGGGGAGCAGTACGTCGGCGTCGGCCCGGGCGGCTCGCTGAAGAACATGCAGGACGGCGACGAATTCATCATCACCCAGAGCGCAGTCGTGCTGGAGAACCTGATCGGCCAGTTCATGACCAGCATGGGTGCCGGTGGTGATGCCGGCGGTGGCGGCTCGGGCGGCGGCAACGCGGGCGGCCTGCCCGCACCCGACGGCCCCTGAAGCGCCCAGTTCAGGATCAATTCATCGCAGCGTTCCGATACTGCGGTTCACTGGATTCCACCACGCGAGGATATGTCATGCCAAGCATGAAGCGCTCACTGCTGAAGGCCTTTGCGGTTGCCCTGCTCGTTCCCGGACTGGCGATGGCGGCGCCGACCCCGCCCGATGAACTCGCCCGCGATACCGTGCAGACCGTATTGAGCGAGATGGACGGCCGGCGCGACGAGCTGCGCCAGAATCCGCAGCAGCTTTACCAGCTCATCGACGAGGAGCTGGTACCGCTTATCGACCTGCCCTACATGTCGCAGCTGGTGCTGGGCCGTGCCTGGCGCACTGCCACGCCCGAGCAGCGCGAGCGCTTCCAGGTCGCGTTCAAGAACATGCTCATTCGCACCTACGGCAACGGCCTGCTCAGCTTTGACGGCAGTCAGGACATCGAGTATCAGCCGGTTCGCGCAGCCGAAGGCGCCGAGGACATCACCTTCCGCGCGATCGTGACCACCGACGACGGTCAGAAGACGCCCGTCACCTTCCAGATGCATGTCGTGGATGACGAGTGGAAGATCTACGACGGCAGCGTCGGCAATCTGTCGTTCGTGACCAACTACCGCGGTCAGTTCAACTCGCAGATTCGCAACGGCGGTCTCGAGAAGCTGATCGAACGCATGGAAGCCCGCTACAACGCCGGCAGCTGAAGGCACGACCCCGCATGAGCGAGCACCACGCCCAACCGGCCCGCGTACGGCTCTCCGGCGAACTCGACGCCGAAACCGTACCGCGGCGCCTGCGCGAGTCGGAGGACTGGTTCGAACACGGCGAGGAAACCGTGATCGACCTGTCCGACGTCGAACGCGTCGACAGCGCCGGCGTGGCGCTGCTGCTCGAATGGGTGCGCGACGCCCATGCCAATCATGCAACGCTGAGCTTCATCAACGCGCCGGCGCAGATGCGCGCCATCATCGACTTCTGCGCACTCAACGACGTGATCAGGCTTCGCGGCGCCAGCTGACAATCGGCGGTTGATCTCTGCAAGGGGCGGCGTTTTCGAACGCCGCCCTTTTTTGTCGCCTGGCGCTCGTGGCGTCAGGCCGTCGCCGCCGGCACTTCGAGCGCGTCGATCACGCGGATCTCTTCCAGCGACTCGGGGTTGGCAATAGCCTCGGTATTGTTGATCGGTACACCGCGCAACATGCGCGCGACCGCCATTTCCACCTTCTTGCCGCTACGCGTATACGGCAATGCGGACACCGGCACGATCACCGCCGGCACGTGGCGCGGACTGGCCTGTTCGCGCAGGCGCTTGCGAATATCGGCGGCCAGCGCCTCGTCGAAGATGAAACCCTCGTTGAGCACCACCAGCATCACGATACGGCTGTCGTCACCATACGGCTGCGCCGCCACGAGCGTATCGGCGATGGCGTCCATGGGCTCGACCTGCCGATAGATTTCTGCCGTGCCGATACGAATGCCGCCCACATTGAGCGTGGCATCGCTGCGGCCGTAGATCACCGCCCCGCCGTGCGACGTGAACATCACGAAATCCCCGTGCGACCACACCCCGTCGAAGGTGGAGAAATAGGCGTCGTGGTAGCGGCTGCCGTCGTCATCGTTCCAGAAGCCGACCGGCATCGAGGGAAGCGGCCGAGTACAGACCAGTTCGCCACATTCGTCGATCACAGCCTCGCCCTTGTCGTTGAAGGCCTGGGCGGCAACACCCAGCAGACGACACTGTATCTCGCCGCGCCGCACCGGCAACAGCGGGCAACAGCCCACGAACGACGACACGATATCGGTACCGCCCGAAATCGAACCGAGCAGCAGATCCGACTTGACGTTGACATAGACCCAGTCGAAATCCGCCGGCAGTAACGGTGACCCGGTGGACATCAGCGTACGCAGCGCGCCCAGATCGAAATCCCGACCCGGCGCGACCCCGGCGTTGCGGCATGCGGCAATCCATTTGGCACTGGTACCGAAATGAGTGATACCTTCACGTTCGGCCACGCGCCAGAGGGTGTTCATGTCCGGATGCCCCGGATTGCCGTCATAGACGATGAGCGTCGCGCCGGTCAGCAGGCCCGATACCAGCCAGTTCCACATCATCCAGCCGCAGGTGGTGAAGTAGAAGAACACGTCACCGCGCTGAATATCCGCGTGCAGCATCAGCTCCTTGCTGTGCTGAAGCAGCGCGCCACCGGCGCCGTGGACGATGCATTTCGGCACGCCCGTGGTACCCGAGGAGAACAGGATATAGACCGGCTGATCGAAAGGCTGCGGCGTGAACGACGGCGCCGCCCCGGCGCCCTTGCCCAGCGCGGTTTCCCAGCTGACGAAATAGGGATAGCCGTCGATCGTCGGCGCCGCGCCGGCGTTTCCGATCACGACCACCGTTTCGATCGAGTCGATGGCCTGACGAATCGACTCGGCGTGCTCGATACGGGTGAAATCCTTGCCGCCATAACGATAGCCGTCGACCGATACGAGCACCTTGGGCTCGATCTGGGCGAAGCGGTCGACAATGCCCGCGACGCCGAAATCCGGCGAGGCCGACGACCAGATGGCGCCCAGGCTGGCACAGGCGAGCATCGCCACGATGGGTTCGTGCGTGTTGGAAACGACGCCCGCCACCCGGTCCCCGGCGACCACGCCGACCGATTTCAGATAAGCCTCGAAGGCGCCGACCTGATCGATCAGCTGGCCGTAGCTCAGGCGGATGTCACCGCGCGACTCGCTCAACCCGACCACCGCGGTACGGTCGGGGTCGCCGTGCAGCCCTTCGCGCAACAGATTCTCGGCAAAGTTCAGGCGCGCCCCCGGACACCAGCGGCCGGGCAACGCGTCGTCGACAAGCATCTGTTCCGGCGGCGTGTCCGCAATGACGCCGGTGTAATCCCAGATGCTGGCCCAGAAGGCTTCGAGATCCTCGGTGGACCAGCGATGCAGCGCGTCGTAGGCGTCGAATGCCGGATATCCGTTGGCCGGCAGCCAGTTCATGTAATCGCGCATGCGCGTTTGCGCCATGCGGGCTTCGCTGGCCTGGTAGAGAATCGCGTTGTCCTCGCTCATCGCAAACGGCCCTTTTTCTGTCGGTTTTACAAGCCTGCCAGCTTACACCGGCAACGTCGGACCGCGTTCGAATCCAGCCACGTTCGCTTGCTCGGCGGTGGCCCGGCCCGCGCCGCCGTGCACGGCCGAACACCGTTGATCGGCCGACCCGCTATCGGCGTCGAACAACGGTGAAACGCGATTCCAGCCAAATTGCGGCGCAGGAATCGGCGTGCAAGACTCGACGGCGATCGCGTGCGCGCGCCACCCCGCGTTCGTGCGCGAATAACAACGCAAACCGCTCGCGACCGCGCGCCGAACACGAATCGAGGAGAGCCATGCCAGAGTTCCAGACCGAGTCCGCCCCGGCATCGCCGGCCAGCGGCGACACCCCGGCGTTCGGCACGCTGCCCGACCGGGTTGCGGCACATGCGCAGACGCGTCCCGAACACGTCGCGCTCATCGACGACCGGCGCTCCATCGCATATGCCGACCTCGACCGGCGCGTGAATCGGGCGGTAGCCGCCCTTCAACGCGACGGCATGGCCCGCGGCGACGTGGTGGCCCTCTGCGGCGCCAACGCCATCGACTACGTGGTGGTCATGCTCGCGGCACTGCGCGCCGGCGGCACGTTCGCGCCGCTGGCGCCGTCGAGCACGCCGGCAGCGCTCGGGCTGATGCTGGACAACTGCGGCGCATCCTTTCTGTTCGTCGATGCCCTGGGCCACGGCGCGGTGGACGCCGCCCGCGAAAGACCGGCGCTCATCGGCGTGAGCATGAATGGGGACGACGCTTATCGGCCGTTCGAAGCCTGGCTCGCCGACCCGGACATGACCCCCACGCCGGTCACGCCCGACCCGGATACCATCTTCAACATCATCTATTCGTCCGGCACCACGGGCACGCCCAAGGGCATCGTGCATACCAACGCGCTGCGCTGGCCGCAGATCGCGGGCAGCACGGTTTCGCTCTATGACGCGCACTGCGTCACGCTCGTCTCCACGCCGCTGTATTCGAATACCACGCTGGTAAGCTTCATGCCGGCGCTGGCTGCCGGGGGCACGCTGGTACTGATGCCGAAATTCGATGCCGGGCGGTTTCTTGCCCTGGCCGAAAAACACCGCGCAACGCACGCCATGCTCGTGCCGGTCCAATACCGGCGGCTTCTCGACCACCCTGATTTCGACCGCACGAATCTATCCAGCTTTCAGATGAAATGCTGCACCAGCTCGCCTTTCGGCGCAGACGTGAAAGCCGAGGTGCTGGAACGCTGGCCGGGCGGTTTGCTGGAGTTCTACGGCATGACCGAAGGTGGCGGCAGCTGCATGCTCGTCGCCCACGAACATCCCGACAAGCTGCATACCGTAGGCCAGCCCATGCCCGGCCACGAACTGCGCATCATCGACGAACAGGGCGTGGAGATCGACCGGCGACAGACGGGCGAAATCGCGGGCCATTCCTGCTTCATCATGCGCGGCTATCACGGCGACGCCGAGCGTACGCGCGCGACCGAATGGTACGAACCCGAAACCGGCGCACGGTTCATTCGGACCGGCGATATCGGTTATTTCGATGAAGACGGCTTTCTGACCATCGTCGGCCGTGCCAAGGAAACCATCATCTCCGGCGGCTTCAATATCTTTCCCAGCGATATCGAAGCGGTGCTGCGCGAACACGAATCGATTGCCGATGTAGCCGTATTCGGCATCGCCAGCGAACGCTGGGGCGAAACGCCGGTCGCGTTCGTCACCCTCGTGCCGGGCGCCGATATGAACGCCGACACGATCCAGGCCTGGGCGAACGAACGGCTCGGCAAGTTCCAGCGCCTGACCGATACCCGCGTGGTCGAATCCATACCGCGCAACGCGATCGGCAAGGTGTCGCGCAACGACCTGCGCACTATCTACAGCGCCAGCGCGTAGCGGCCTAGCGCCCGATCGGCGGGAGCACATCCCGCCGGTCGGACCGAAGAAGCGCTTTTACTAGCCGACGAACCGGCGCGCGTTGGCGAACAGCCGTGCCCAGGGGCTCATCTCGCCCCAGCCCTTCGGCGCCCAGGACAGGTTCACGCTGCGCGTGACCCGCTCGGGATGCGGCATGGTGATCAGCACGCGGCCGTCAGCGTTGCACAGGCCGGTCACACCTTCGGGCGAACCGTTGGGGTTGGCCGGATAATGCGCCGCCGGCGCGCCGTGGTTGTCGATATAACGCATGCCGACCTGGCCGTTCGCGGTGAGCATGTCCAGATCGTTGGCATCGGCGAACTCGGCCCGGCCTTCGCCGTGGGCGACCGCGATCGGCACGCGGCTGCCGGCCATGCCGTCGAGCAACACGGCTTTCGACTTGGCGATCTCCACCGCGCTGGTCCGGCCTTCGAACTGGCGCGAGGCATTGGCCACGAAGCTCGGCCAGCCCTCGGTGCCGGGGATGATCTCGGCCAGCGCGGCGAGCATCTGGCAGCCGTTGCAGACACCCAGTGCGAAGGTGTCTTCGCGGGCGAAGAAATCGGCAAACGTGCCGCGCGTGCCGTCGTTGAGCAGGATGGATTTCGCCCAGCCCTGTCCGGCGCCGAGCACGTCGCCATAGGAGAAGCCGCCACAGGCTGCCAGGCCCTGCATATCGGTCAGGTCGCGGCCGTCGGCGATCTCGCTCATGTGTACATCGACGGCGTCGAAGCCGGCGCGGGTGAACGCCCAGGCCATTTCGTTATGACCGTTCACGCCCTGCTCGCGCAGGATCGCGACCCGCGGGCGTGTGGTGTTCACTAACGGGGCGGCCACGTCTTCGGCGATATCGAAGGCAGGTTCTACGGGCAGGCCCGGATCATCATCGTCGAGAATCGCGTCGTATTCCTCGGCTGCGCTGGCCGGATCGTCGCGCAACGCGGCCATGGCATGGCTCGTGGCTGCCCAGGTGCGTTGCAGCTCGGCGCGCGGGGCGTCGAACAGCGTCTTGCCGGCCTGCGAAATCGTCAACCGCTGATCTGCAACCACATCGCCGATCGTGTGCGCGGTCAGACCGGCCGCCCGCAGTTCGCCGACCACGACCGAGGCATCGTCGCGTCCGACCTGCAGCACCGCGCCGAGTTCTTCGTTGAACAGCGCAGCCAGCGCATCCTCGCCGAGATCGTCGAGCGCGATCTGCCCGCCGACACGCCCGGCAAAGACCATTTCAGCCACGCAGGCCAGCAGGCCGCCGTCGCTGCGATCGTGATAGGCCTTGATACGGTGCTCGCCGGCCAGACGCTGGATCACGGTAAAGAACTGGCGCAGCTGCTTGGGCTGATCCAGGTCGGGCGCAGTGTCGCCCAGCGTGCCGAAGGCCTGGGCGAAGGCGCTGCCGCCGAGGCGATTCTGGCCGTTGCCCAGATCCGCCAGCACGAGCGCGGTCGGCGCGTCGGCCGGTGCGATCAGCTGCGGCGTGAGCGTGGCGCGCGCGGCGCTGACCGGCGCGAACGCCGAGACGATCAGCGACAGCGGCGCGCTCATGCGCCGCTCGTCGCCGGCCTCGTCGGTCCAGACGCTGCGCATGGACAGCGAATCCTTGCCGACCGGAATGGCCAGGCCGAGTTCGCTGCACAGCTGTTCGCCGACCGCCTGGACCGTGTCGTAGAGACGTGCGTCTTCGCCCGGCTCGCCGCAGGCCGCCATCCAGTTGGCGGACAGGCGGATATCGGTCAGGTTGTCGATCCGCGCGGCGGCGATATTGGTCACCGCCTCGCCCACGGCCATACGCCCGGAAGCGGCGGCGTCGATCAGCGCGAGCGGCGTGCGCTCGCCCATGGCCATGGCTTCGCCGGCATCACCGGTATAGGCGGTGGTGGTCACCGCCACGTCGGCCACCGGCACCTGCCAGGGCCCGACCATCTGGTCGCGCGCCGTCATGCCGCCGACGCTGCGATCGCCGATGGTGATCAGGAACGACTTGCTGGCCACACTCGGCACGCGCAGCACGCGCTCGACGGCGTCTGCAATCGCGATGCCGCCGTGGTCCCAATGGTCCAGATCGATCTGCTGGTGTTCGACATCACGCTGCATCTGCGGCGTGCGCCCGAGCAGCACGCCCATGGGCATATCGACCGGGTAGCGTGCATCGTCGCTGTCGGCGTCCGCATCCTCGACCTGCAGCAGCGGCTCGGCCGTCGCACGACCGACCACGGCATAGGGGCAACGCTCGCGCGCGCACAGCGCTTCGAAGGCGCCGAGCTGGTCGGCCGCGATCGCGAGCACGTAGCGCTCCTGCGATTCGTTGCACCAGATCTCCATCGGCGACAGGCTCACATCCGCCGCGTCCACGTCGCGCAGGCGGATACGCCCGCCGCGATCGTCGGCGTCGATGATCTCGGGCAGCGCATTGGACAGCCCGCCCGCGCCCACGTCGTGAATCGAGGCGATCGGGTTACCCTCGCCCAGCGCGATACAGCCCTCGACGACTTCCTGGCAGCGGCGCTCCATTTCCGGATTAGCGCGCTGTACGGAGGCGAAATCCAGTTCGGCCGAGGACGTGCCGCTGGCCATCGACGAGGCCGCCCCGCCGCCGAGGCCGATAAGCATGGCCGGGCCGCCCAGTACGATCAGCGCGGCATCGACCGGCACCGCGTGCTTCTCCACGTCGTCAGGACGGACATTGCCCATGCCGCCGGCGATCATGATCGGCTTGTGATAGCCGCGCAGGCCGGTTTCTTTCGACTGGTACTGGAAGCTGCGGAAATAGCCGCCCAGCGCCGGACGGCCGAACTCGTTGTTATAGCGCGCAGCGCCGATCGGGCCTTCGAGCATGATGTCGAGCGGCGTGGCGACCTGTGGCGGGCGGCTGTCGTCGGTTTCCCAGGGCTGGATATCGTTCGGCAGGCGCAGATCCGATACCGAGAAACCACTCAGCCCGGCCTTGGGCTTACCGCCCCGGCCGGTCGCGGCCTCGTCACGAATCTCGCCGCCGGCGCCGGTCGCGGCACCGGGATTGGGTGCGATCGCGGTCGGGTGGTTGTGGGTTTCCACCTTCATCAAGATGTGCACGGGTTCTTCGTGCAGGCGATAGACCCGATCTGCGCCGACCAGCTGGCGGGTCGCGCTATGGCCCTCGATCACGGCCGCGTTGTCGCGATAGGCCGAAAGCACGCCTTCGGGGCGTGCGCGGTGCGAGTCGCGGATCATGTCGAACAGCGACTTGGCGCGGGTCTCGCCGTCGATAGTGAATTCGGCGTTGAAGATCTTGTGCCGGCAGTGCTCGGAGTTGATCTGGCCGAACATCATCAGCTCGACGTCGGTCGGGTCGCGATCGAGGGCGCGATACTGCTCGGCTAGGTATTCGATCTCCTCGTCCGCGAGCGCCAGGCCCCAGTCGCGATTGGCGGCCTGCAGCGCGGAAACGCCCTCTTTCGCCAACGGCACACGGCGCAGCCCACGCCGGGCGAGCGTGTCGAACAGCCGTGGCAGGCGCTCGGCATTGGGCAGCAGCGACTGGGTCATCGGGTCGTGCAACACGCCGCTCTGTGCGAGTGCTTCGAAATCCGGCGTGCTGCCGAACGAGAACACCACGCCGCGTTCGAGACGCATGAGCCCGACCAGACCACTGTTGTGGGCGATGTCCTCGGCCTTGGTCGACCACGGCGAGACGGTGCCCAGCCGCGGGATCGCGATCACGCCTTCGGGCACGGCGTCGTTGCCGTCGACGCCCAGCACGGCAAGCAGCCGGTGCCAGGTGTCGGCATCCGGGGTTTCAGCGAATGCCGCCACGAACACTTCGCGCGCCACCAGGCTGGCGACGTCGATACCGGCGCCGGCGAGGCCGCCGCGCAGGCGTTCGAGCTCGAATTCCGCCAGCGCCGGCGTGCCGGCGATGACGTGAACGGAAGCAATGGCGGATTCGCCTACCGGTTGACCAGACTGCGCCACGACAGACCCTCGCGTTGATTGGCGACATGCACCCAGTCGGCCGTGGTCGACAGCGCTTCGGCGAGCGCGGCCTGGGCCAGTTCCGGGCGGTTGTTGCTTTCACTGATATGGGCCACGACCAGCTGCTGCAGGCTCGTGGCATCGATTTGGGTGAGCAGCTCGGCGGCCTGGCCGTTGCTCAGATGGCCGAGCTTGCCGGCGACCCGACGCTTGAGCGACGGCGGATACGGGCCCGTGGCCAGCATCTCCGGGTCGTGATTGCACTCGAGCACCAGCGCATCGCAGGCGTCGATCATCTCGCGCACATGCGGCGTCGCATAACCGCTGTCCGAGAGGATGCCCAGCCGCTTGTCGCCGTTGCCCACGACCAGCTGCGCGGGTTCGCGCGCGTCGTGCGGCACCGGATAAGGAAACAGTTCGAGATCGCCGATGGCGAACGGTTCGTGCGGCGAATACAGCTCGATGGCCGCCAGCGCGTCGTGGGCCTTGGCGGCCCGGGTGCCGGGCGTGAGCCACACCGGTATCTCGTGGCGACGCGAGAAACGCGACACGCCCCGCCAGTGGTCGTCGTGCTCGTGCGTAATGACCAGCGCGTCGATATCCGCCGGCAGGAGCTGCAACCGCGCGAGGCGTTTTTCCATCTCGCGCGCGGAAAAGCCGCAATCGATCAGCAAGCGCGTGGCGCCGTATTCGACGACCAGCGCATTACCCTTGCTGCCGCTGCCGAGCAGCGCGAAACGCATGGCGCCCCCGTTGTCGCTCATGCCGTCGTCATGCGCGATTCACGCGCCACCGCCCGGGCCGTGGTTATTGCCTGACGGCGTCTGGCGGGTATAGACCGGGAACGGGCGTACCTTGCTGTCGCCGTCGGCGGGCGTGACCCGGGCCGTGCCGCGACGGGTGACCTCGTCGATGCGAATCACCGAATGCATCGGGATATAGGAGCGCTCGACGTCCGCGAATTCGCTGGCGAGCTTTTCTTCCGAAGGGTCGATGACCACCGAGGAGCGCTCACCAAAGACCAGCTTCTCGATCTCGATGAACCCGAACAGCGCGCCCTGCGAGACCGAGCGCGCGAACACCTCGTAGACTTCACCCTGATTGAAGAAAGCCACGCGGTAGAGCCGCTGCTTGGAGTCCGCTGTGGGCATGGGCAGGCCGGGCTTTGATGAAGGCGAGAAAAATGGCGGAGAGGGTGGGATTCGAACCCACGTGGGGCGTCAGCCCCCAACCGATTTCGAGTCGGTGCCGTTATGACCGCTTCGGTACCTCTCCTAAAACTCGTTCAGCCTACCGGCGCTTTTGCGGCGCTACGCTTGCCGGTGGCCCGTCAAGAAGTCGCGTATGTTAAAGGATAACGCCGGCTTTCCCAACACTCGCGTGCAAGATAGCCTGACGCCATGACCACTGTTTCGCCACAGCGCCCGCCGCGACGCTGTTCATACCGCCCTGTGCCATGACCGGCCTGCGCGAACTGCTGCGCTGTCTGCAGCTGCTCACGGTCGTCGCACTTGCGCTCGCGCTGGGCACTTGCGTGTCCCGGCCGGGCCTGCTCGAACAGATCGACACCCTCGGCACGTTGCGCGTGGCAACGGTGAACTCCGCCAGCACCTATTATCTCGATGCCGACGGGCCGACCGGCTTCGAGTACGACCTGATCCGCGACTTTGCGCAAAAACTCGGCCTGCGCTTCGAGATGATCGTGCTGCCCGATCAGCAGGCCGTGCTCGACGCCATTGCCAACGGGCACGCGCATATCGGCGTCGGCGTGGCCGTGAGCGAACCCCGCCGACAGCGGGTGCGTTTCACCCCGCCCTACGACGAAGCCGACCTCGAAGTCGTCTACCGCGTGTACAAGCACAAGCCCAAGACGCTGGCCGATCTGTCGGGCGATCTCGTGCTGCCGGCCCACACCGCCCTGGCCGACTGGCTGCGCGCGAACCGGCCGGATGTGGAATTCACCATCGATCCGCAGGCCAACACCGAAGAACTGATGGATCGCGTCGCCGAGGGCGACATCGCGGCCACCATCGCGAACGCCGACATCGTGGCCATGAATCAGCGCTACTACCCGAAACTGCGCGTGGCCTTCGATCTCGACAACGTCCGGCAGAAGACGGCATGGGCCGTGGCCGGCAACGGCGACGAAAGCGTCGACGACACGCTCTACAACGAAGCGATCGCCTATCTCGAGGAAACCAAGGCCAACGGTCGCCTACATATCCTGCGCGACCGTTATTTCGGACACGTCAAACGCCTGGGCTTTGTCGGCGGCCACGAGTTCGCGCGCCAGGTCGACAACCGGCTGCATCTCTGGGAGGGCTATTTCAAGCGCGCCGCCGACGAGTACGACCTCGACTGGCGCCTGCTCGCCGCCATCGGGTACCAGGAATCCCACTGGGACAAGAACGCGGTCAGCCCGACCACCGTGCGCGGCATCATGATGCTCACCCGGGCGGCTGCCTCCGACATGAACGTGACCAATCGTCGCGACCCGGCCCAGAGCATCGACGGCGGCGCGCGTTATTTCATCCGCATGCTCAAGCGCATGCCCGAGGAGATCGACCAGCCCGACCGGACCTGGTTCGCCCTGGCCGCCTACAACGTCGGCTACGGGCATGTGATGGACGCGCGCCGGCTGCTCGAAGCGCGGGGACGCGATCCCAATCTGTGGGTGAATCTGCGCGACGCCCTGCCGTGGCTGACCCAGGAGCGCTATATCGCCCAGACCCGCTACGGCTATGCGCGCGGGCACGAGGCCGCGGCCTATGTGGGCAACATCCGGGCCTATTTCGACATCCTCACCTGGATGACGAACAACCGCACCACCCAGGAACCGCCGGCACTGGACGAGGAAGAGTCGCCAGCCGGTACGGATATCGCCGAGAGCCCGTCGATATCGATCGACTCACCGGCGTTCTAGCGCGACCCGACACGCATGAAAAAAGCCGCAGGCGATAACGCCTGCGGCTTTTCCGATCAACGCTGCGAGACAGCGTTCAGACCATGGCGACTACGCCGTAAAGCGGTTATGCAGGCCGCATTCGCGGTTGCCCAGCACCTTGGTCGGATCGTAGTAGTTGGTTTCGTTCGGCAGGCCGTGCTTCTCGCGATAGGCCGCCATGTCGTCGGCCGTCCACTCCAGTACCGGCGCGACTTTCACGACCGCATCGGGCGAATCCTGGGTGACGATATCCATGTTCTTGCGGAATTCAGTCTGATCACGACGAACCGCCGTCAGCCAGACATCCGGCGCCATGGCCTTCATCGCGCGGCCGAACGGCTCGAGCTTGACCTGACGGGTGAATTCCTCGTGCTGCGGGTCGTCCACATCCGGGATGCCCATGAGCGCATCACGACGCGCGGCCGAGGACAACGGATTGAACACGTGCACGTTGAGGTTCAGATCGTTGATCAGCTTCTCGGCGAACAGATAGGTCTTGCGCGTGGCATAGCCGGAGTCGATCCAGACCACGTCCATATCCGGCTGGACCTGAGTCGCCAGATGCAGGATCACGGCCTCGTCCGGGCCGAAGTTGGTGGTCACGATGGTCTTGCCCCCGAGGCCGACCGCCCATTCGACGATTTCCTTGGGGTGGTTGCCTTCGAGTTCGGCATTGGCGTTTGCGACATCGACTTGCATGTTCTGTCCTCGTTCCGGTGTTCTGCGTGCGCCGATGACGATAGGCAGCCATCGCGCGTGTGCGAATACGCCTAATGATAAGAGCGTTCGCGTTATTTTAAAGGCGCGCTCTTAGATTGATCGGTCATAACGTTATTTTTGCGCCGCCCGATAGCGACCTGTCTGTAGCGCGCGGCATTCAGTCGGCATCGCAGTTGGCTTACACTGGCGCTCTTTTCATACCGAGGCCGCGTAATCATGGCTCAGTACATCTATACGATGAATGGCGTCGGCAAGGTCGTGCCGCCGAAGAAACATATCCTCAAGGATATCTACCTGTCGTTCTACCCGGGCGCCAAGATCGGCGTGCTCGGCTATAACGGCGCCGGCAAGTCGACGCTGCTGCGCATCATGGCTGGCATCGACACCGAAATCGAAGGCGAAGCACGGCCGATGCCGGGCATCAACATCGGCTATCTGCCGCAGGAGCCGCAGCTGGACGAGTCCAAGGACGTGCGTGGCAACGTCATGGAAGGCCTGGGCGACATCGCCGAAAAGCTCGCGCGCTTCAACGAGATCAGCGAAGCCTTCGCGGACCCGGATGCGGACTTCGAAGCCCTGCTCGCCGAGCAGGCGGAACTGCAGGAAGCCATCGACGCGGTCGACGGCTGGGAGATCAACAACACGCTGGATCGCGCGGGCGAAGCGTTGAACCTGCCGGCCTGGGAAGCTGACGTTTCCAAGCTGTCGGGCGGCGAGCGCCGCCGCGTGGCGCTTTGCCGGCTGCTGCTGTCCAAGCCGGACATGCTGCTGCTCGACGAGCCCACCAACCATCTGGACGCCGAATCCGTCGCCTGGCTGGAGCGCTTTCTCAAGGACTTCCCCGGCACCGTCGTGGCGGTCACCCATGATCGTTACTTCCTCGACAACGTCGCGGGCTGGATTCTCGAGCTCGACCGCGGCCACGGCATTCCCTGGGAAGGCAACTATTCCTCCTGGCTGGAACAAAAGGAAAAACGCCTCGAACAGGAACAGAAGTCCGAGGACGCCCACCAGAAGGCGATCAAGGCCGAGCTGGAATGGGTGCGCAGCAACGCCAAGGGCCGCCAGTCCAAATCCAAGGCGCGCCTGAAACAGTTCGAGGAACTGCAGTCCAAGGAATACCAGAAGCGTAGCGAGACCAACGAGATCTATATCCCGCCGGGTCCGCGGTTGGGCGATCTCGTGTTCGAGATGAATGATGTCACGAAGTCCTACGGCGATCGCACGCTCTACGAAGACGTCTCGCTCAAAGTGCCGCAGGGCGCGATCGTGGGCATCATCGGCCCCAACGGCGCCGGCAAGACCACGCTGTTTCGCATGCTCAACGGCGAGGAACAGCCGGATTCCGGCGAGATCCGAGTCGGCGAAACCGTCGATCTGGCCTATGTAACCCAGTCACGCGAAGAGCTGGATTCGTCCAAGACCGTCTGGGAAGAAGTCTCCAATGGTCAGGACATCCTGCAGATCGGCAACTACGAGATTCCGTCGCGCGCCTATATCGGCCGCTTCAACTTCAAGGGCGGCGATCAGCAGAAGCGCGTATCGGAACTGTCTGGCGGTGAACGCAACCGGCTGCAGCTGGCCAAGCTGCTGCAGAAAGGCGGCAACACCCTGCTGCTCGACGAACCCACCAACGACCTGGACGTCGAAACCCTGCGTGCACTCGAGAATGCCCTGCTGGAATTCCCCGGCGCCGTGCTGGTGATTTCGCATGATCGCTGGTTTCTCGACCGCATCGCCACGCATATCCTCGCCTTCGAGGACGACGAGGTGGTGTTCCTGGAAGGCAACTACCAGGACTTCGAGGCCGACCGCAAACGCCGGCTCGGCAATGCGGCCGAAGGTTCGGCCAAGGCCAAGCATCGCAAGCTGGCGTGATCTCCGCCCTCGCTCGGTGACTGAAAGCCCCGGTCGAACGACCGGGGCTTTTTTGCGTCAGTCCCTATCGACGATCCGCCGGCGTTTGCCGTACATCGGCTCCAACCGCGATACGGAGATGCGAACCATCGCAGCGGTAGCGCCGCCGGGCGGGCCAGCCTCGCCGCTGCTCACCCGTGAAATCCCAGGACCGGATAGAGCGAGGCGACCAGCAGCGCCGCCATGGCGATATTGAATACCTGCCGCCGGCCGGTGCTCGACAGCCACTGGCGCACCACCGTGCCCAGCCAGGCCCAGATCGAGATCGCCGGAAAACACACCACCGCGAACGCGACCGCCACCAGTGTGACGGACAGCAACGAGCGATCCGGCGCGTAGATCGTGATCGCCGACAGACCGATCGCCCACGCCTTCGGGTTCACCCACTGGAACGCGGCCGCCTGAACGAACGTCATCGGTCGGCCACCCGACGATGCCGCTTTGACCGGCGCGGCCGTGGCAACCTTCCAGGCCAGCCAGAGCAGGTACGCGATGGAAACGCCTTGCAGCACCGTGCGCACGGCAGGAAACGCGTCGAAGAGCGCCATCAACCCGGCGCCCGCAAGCAGGGTCAGTACCGTCAGGCCCGCGACGATACCGAGCATGTGCGGCAGCGTCCTGCGAAACCCGAAATTGGCGCCCGACGCCATCAGCATCAGGTTGTTCGGACCCGGCGTTACCGTGGTCACGAATGCGAAGCCGAAAAGAGCGGCCGACACGGACAAGGTCATGGTGTACCCACGCGCTGCGATGAAGTATGCCGCAATTTTACGCCGGACTTCGCGCAGGATATGGTCTTATTTACGCCTCATTTCTGTAACTTTTGCACGTCATGGTCAAAATAGACGCTTCGGATCGTCGAATCCTGCACGAACTCAAGCACGACGGCCGGGTGAGCAACGTGGATCTCGCCGAGCGCGTGCATCTTTCGGCTTCGACCTGTCTGCGCCGCATCCAGGAGCTCGAGCGCAAGGGCATCATTCGCGGCTATCGCGCCGTGACCGATCGCGAGCGCCTCGGCCACGGCTTCGTCACCTACGTCAGCGTGGGCCTGTCTTCGCATACCAAGGCCGCACTGGAGGACTTCGAAACCGCAATGCGGCACGCCGATGAGGTGGTGGAATGCCACAAGGTGGCCGGAACGTTCGAATATCTGCTGCGGGTGGAGAGCACGGATCTCGACAGCTACAAGCGCTTTCATACCGACGCGCTCGGCACCCACCCGCACGTCAGCGCGATCACGACCTATCTCGTGATGGATTCGCCTAAGGACGATCGCGCCTGAGAACTCGCAGAAAGGACTCGAAGCTGCAACGCAAACGGGGCCACACGAGTTTGGTTTCAATCTGGACACGCCACGAGCGGCGCGCCGCGCAAGGAGAGCTTCGACAGCCTGCTAAAACGCGCCGATGAAGTGATGTACGAGCAGAAGAAGAAAAAGAAGCGTCTGCGCGAGCGCAAGGTCTACACACAGGCCGACATGCCCACCCGCCAGAACAGCTGACCGGGCGGGCGCGCCGTTCGATTGCGCAACCGCGCCGGCCCGCCCGGCAATGGTCAAAGATTCGGCAACGCGCACGCAGCCACGCCGTGCGCCCACCACGCCACACTATCCACAGGGTTGTGCACGGCAACTGTGGAAAGCGCTCGCTCAGTGCACACGCACAACGGGATCAGGTTCACCAGGCATGGTCGCCGGCACGAACGCCCCACCCGGGGTGGCGGGTTTGGCGCGCGATGTTCGTGGCATGGGCGGGCCGAGCCTGAGATGGCGCTGCCAGTATTCCCGCGCCGGTTGCGAAAACCAGTGATACGGCGCGGTGACGAATACGTGCGCGAGGTAGGCACGCCCGGCGAGATCGATCAGTTCACAGACATCGCGATAGGTACCGGCCGACATCACCCGTGCCGCGATACGCTCGGGCGACTCGGTATCCGATAAGGCATCCGCGCTGAAATAGCGCCGCGCCATTCGCGCCAGAAATTCTTCCAGCTCGTGGGGCTGCAGTTCCGAGTTCGTGATCATGGGGTCTACCTGCAAAAGTTGTTGTACGGGCGGATGGGCTACGAGCGCCGGGCCCGCGGGGCGCCGCTTTCGTCGTCCGCCTGTCGCGAGACGCCGCGACTCCCGGCGCGCCCGCGCCGTCGTCATCCTGTTGCTGGCATAGCCTGAACCGGCGCTGTGACAGGTCGACGACATCGCGCACACGATCGAATCCGGCGCGATGAAATCGTGATCGGCCACGCGCGCGCCGCCACTGCGCCCCGTGCAGCCGCCCGGCTGCATTGGCTACACTGGCCGGATGCACGATGCAGACATGTTGAAAACCATCGCCGCCGAGCTGGCCCGTATCGCCGATGTTCAGGAAGCGCGACTGGCCGACGAGCGGCGCGCGGTCGGCGGCGATATCGACTGGTCTGCGCTGGCGTTTCGCTGGCGCGACGATGGCCGACTGCAGGCGATCGACGCACCGATCGCCCTGCCGCTGGATCGTCTGCACGGTATCGAGACGCAAAAACAACGGCTGGTCGCCAACACCCGTCAATTCGTGGCCGGGCTGCCGGCGAACAACGCCCTGCTCTGGGGCACGCGCGGTTCGGGCAAATCGTCGCTGGTGAAAGCGTTGTTGCCGACGTTCGCCGACGACGGCCTGCGGATTGTCGAGGTGCCGGCCCACCGGCTGGTCGACCTGCCGGATCTGGTCGCCATCCTCGCCAACCGGCCGGAAAAGTTCGTGGTGTTCTCGGACGACCTGTCGTTCGAGGCCGGTGACGGCAGCTACAAGGCACTCAAGGCCGTCCTCGACGGCTCGCTGGCCGCCGCGCCCGACAACGTGGTGATCTATGCCACCTCGAACCGGCGCCACCTGCTGCCCGAATACCAGTCGGAGAACCAGGCTGCGCAGCAGATCGACGGCGAGATCCATCACGGCGAAGCGGTTGAGGAAAAGATTTCCCTGTCCGAGCGGTTCGGGCTGTGGCTCTCTTTCTACCCGTTCGACCAGACACGCTATCTGGAAATCGCGGCCCGGCATCTCGCCGCTCGTGATATCGACGCCGAGATCGGGGTCGATGCCCCCTGGGAACGTGCCGCCCTGCAATGGGCGCTGGCGCGCGGCTCGCGCAGTGGCCGCACCGCCGAACAGTTCGTGCGCGACTGGGCCGGGCGCCAGGCGCTCGGCTAGCGTTTACGCGGCATTCCGCAACGGCGCGCGGCCGCGCTACGTGTCGGCCGATTCCGCCGCGCGAACGAGTTTTTGCCCGCAGCACCGGCAGACGTAATCGGTGCCCTGCTGCGCCCGCCTGTGGCGAATACTGGTCAGCCAGGCGTCTTCGGCGCAGGCGCATCGGTAGCGAAAGCGCTTGAGCTGGCGTACCGGCTCGGTCGGCAACGTATGGCACGGCGCGGGGTCGACGCCGAAGGCCCGCATGAGCGCTTTCCATTCCTTGCCGTGCGGACGCGCACGGCGGCCGTAGAGCCGATAGATCACCACATGGGCGACTTCGTGCGGCACGGTCTCGGCCAGCATCTCCCGCGGATGGGATTCCAGCAGCGCGGCGTTGATACGAATCCGACAGTCGCGGCTGCGGCGGGCGAAGATCGCCTGCCCCGCCGAACGGCCGCGCAGGTCGAAGGCGACCGCGGGCACCGGCAGCCGGCGCGCGCTCGCGCCGGTGATATCGCGGGCGCGTTCGATCCAGTAGGCGGTCTCGCGCGTGGCACGGGTCTGCAAATCCTCGTCGCCGAGATCGAGACGATGCTGTTCGGCCTGGGCCATGGGCGGGGCGTGTCATTTCGAGAGTCGACCAGCGGCTCAGCATACCTGCTTGCGGTCATCCGCTGTGCTGCGCCGGCGCGGCCGCGGGGGCGCCGCCATGGCAATGACCTGGCGCAACCCCAGACGCTGACGGCGAACCCAATCGGGATCGGCCAGTTGATCGCGCAGACAGAACGGAAACTGCTGGCTCAACTCGGCCAGGCGACGATCGGCCTGCTCGCGCAGTCCGCACAGCCGGTCGTGTTCGCGGCGCAGCGCGACGATGTCGTTCGGCAGCCGCGCCGATGCCGCGTTGTTACGCGCGCGCCCGAGCAGTTCGCGCAGTCGGGCCGCGTCGCCGGCGCGATAGGCCATGACCACGAGCGACCAGAGCCCCTCGCGATCGGCGGCGGCCACGTTCGGGGCCACGTCGGGATGCAATGCGGCAAGCAGAGCCCGAAAGATCGCCCGCGCCTGGTCGGATTCGACCGGCGCCAGCGTGGGCCAGTCCCGGCGCGGCGCGGTGGCCGCGGCGACGCGCATGTCGTGAGCGGTGTCGGCATCCCGACGCAGGTCGCCAAAAGCGGCCCAATACTGGGCGGCCCATTCGGGGCCGTCGTGAAAACGCCAGTCGGCCTCGATGGCCAGTGCGCGCACGAGACCGCGACGTTCGTCGCGGGCGGCCTGCAGCAGCGCGGCATGGGCCGGGTGGGTCAGTCGTTGGGCGGTGGTCATGCTCATCGGTCACTCCCTGTATTCAACGTGACTACAGGGTGGCGCGGCCGGTGGGTCATTCGACGACCCTGAGCTGTATGGATTTACATTATTTCGTGTTGGCGCCGTATTGCGCCGCGGCGGCATGCAGGCGTTCGACCGCCGCTGCACGCAGTTCCGACGGCGCGATCACTTCGGCTTCCGGGCCGTAGGCGAGCACATCGGCCAGCAGTTCGGCGGATGCCGAGTACGGCACGCGCAGTTCATAGCCGCCGTCGGCGAGCACCTCGCCCTGCTGATCCGGATGCCACTCCTCGTCGGCGACCCAGCGTGCCGCGCGCGCACTGAAGCGGATCACCGCGGTATGGGCCGGCGCGCCGGAGAAGATGCCATAGCCGCCGCCGAGTTCCGCTTCCAGCGTGGTCTCGTCCATCTCGATCGCCGCATCCTCGAGCGCATGCGCATGGCGAATACGATCCAGCGAGAAGCTGCGCAGGCCGTCGGCGTCATGACACCAGGCATCGAGATACCAGTTGTCGCGGTAATAGATCAGCCGCTGCGGCGACACGGTGCGCTCGCTTTCGGTATCGCGCGCGCGCCCGTGATAGCGGATCGTCACCCGGTGTCGCATGGCCATGGCGCTGGCGACGTCGGCAAAGGCAGGCCCGGGCCGGCGCGCGCTGGCGCGCAGGATACGCGTGCGCTTGGCCAGTTCGCCGGTGCCCATGGCACGGCTTTCCAGGATGCGCTCCAGGCGCTTGCGCACCGGCGCGAGATCGAGCGCGAGCAGGCCCGGCTGCACGGTTTCGAGCAGCTGGTCCATGGCCAGCAGCGAGACCAGCTCGGAGGCGTTGAACCACAGCCCCGGCAGTTCGAAATGCCCGCCCGCGCCCTCGTCGGCGTCGTTACCGTCGGCATCGCGCGCGTAGTAGTAGCCGTTGTATTCGCGGTCGTACTCGATCGGCGCGTCCAGATACAGCCGCATGTCGCGGATGATGCGCTTGACGGTGGCCGGGGAGCATTCGAGGCGTTCTTCCAGCGTGGCCTTGGGGATCGGCCGGCGTGCGCCGGCGAGCTGCTTGTGCAGCGCGTAGATGCGATCGAAGACGTTCATGCCGCGAGTCTATCGTTTCGCTCGAAGCCTGCGCATGAAAAAGGCCGCACTGCTGCCAGCGCGGCCCATGTGCCAGACGCGAGGCCGATTACGGCGCGTCGCGCTGTGCCTTCAGGTTGACGATACGGGTGTCTTCGACCACCGGCGTTTCCGCTTGCGCGTAGGCGCTGCCGCCGTTGGCCGGGTTATAGAGCGCCTGCAGGTGTTCGGCCAGCGCGTCCTGTTCGGTACCGGTATCCGCGAACGTCGCCAGGCCCGGATCGTAGGCCGTGCTGACCGCCGACGGATCGGTCGCCGTCGCCGGGTCGAGATCCACGCGCTGCGGATCGGCCAGGTTCATCAGCGGATAGGCATCGCCGCATTCCTGGGTGCCGGCGTCGTAGTTGTCGCCCGGCACGCAGGCGGCGGTGAAGGCCAGCAGGACCATCCGAATGCCGCGGCTGGCGTCGCCCTGCAGGACGCCGTTGGCCACGAGGGTATCGGTAGCCGTGCCGGCATCGTCGATGAGTTCCAGCGTGCGGATACGGCTGCCCGTGGTGGCCGCACCCAGATTCATCTGGCCGCCGGTCCGTGCGGTCTCGTCGGCATCGAAGGCGATGCGCATGCCCCCGATCTGCGGGAACTGGCCCGGTGTGGCGCCCTCGGTGCTGGCCGCGACCGCGTGTTCCATGATGTCGCGCAGTTCGGCGGCGGTCACGGTGATCAGCGTCAGGCTATTGTTGAAACGCAGCGAGCCGGCGATATCGAACTGCGACACGCCGCCTGCCGGCTTGCCGATCGACTCATTGGCCTGGGGCGGGCGAAATTCCGGCTCGGCGTCGTTCGAGCCCGGCGGTACGATCACCTGGCCGATATCGTCGCGAATGCCGCCGCCATTCTTGAGCGAGACCTGCACACCCGGTTCCACCAGCCGTGCGTAGTAGAGATTCGCGTCCGCGGTGAGATCACCGAGATTAGTCTCCTCGGTACGCACCTGGGTACGGCGTCCGTCCAGATAGACGTCGGTGATGCCCTGCACGTTGCCGTCCTGCTCGGCGAGCACGTCCTGAAGCGCGGACTGTACGGCCAGTACGTCTTCGTCGGCGCTGGTATCGAGCCCACGGGTGGCGAGCATCTCGACCACGGCATCGGTCGATGCCCAGGCGCCGTTCTCGCTGCTCTCCAGGGTGCGCGTGACCAGCACGCCAGCGTCGTCGAAATCCGCGACCAGGCGGCCGAGGTATTTGTAGTCGCCGTCGACATTGACCACGAGCGTCGGCGTGCCGTCCGGCCCCTCAAACGACAGCGGATAGGTGTCCGCAGCGCTGTCCCCGTCGCGCAGCGTGTCGTTGCCGTCGGCCAGCAGCGTGTTGGAGCCGCCGGCGATGATGATATCGACATCGTTCAGGCGTGTGGCCAGGGCCTGCTCGATCGCGATCTGCTGCATGTGCGCCATGAGCACGATCTTGTCGATACCGGCATCCACCAACGCATCGATCGCAGGCTGAATCTCCGCCGCCAGCGCATCGTAGCCCGCCTCGTCCATGGTGAAACCGGACGGCGAGACGGTGATGCCGCCCGTCGAGGTCAGGCTCGCCAGCGCCGGCGTGCTCGCACCGACCAGGCCGATCGTCTCGCCACCGATCTCGACCGTCGCCGAACCGGCCACGCTACCCGCGCCGTCGCTTGCCGGCATACCGTCGGCCGCGATGAGGCCGGACAGATTGGCGTCGGTGGAAAAATCGAGGTTGGTGGACAGATAGGGGAACGCCGTTCCCGGGTAATCGCCATCGGCCGCGATCAGACCGGCAAAGACTTCAGTGCCCTGGTCCAGATCGTGGTTGCCGACGACGGAGGCCGCGGTATCGAAGGCGTTCACGAACACGACATCGCCCCGGCCGTTGCCGGCCACGCCGAGCGCGGCGCGTGTGTCGGCGTTGTCCACGCCGGCGGCGAAAAAGCGCGGGCCGGGAATGAAATTGTCGCCGGAACTGAGTACCAGCGTGTTGTCCGCCAGTTCCTCGTCGCTTTCGAAGGCGTTGATCAGGCGCGAGAAATTGGACACATAGTCGAGCGCTGCGGTCGAGCTGTCCATATCCGCGAAATGCAGCAGCTGCAGGCGATAGGCCGGCGCGGCGCTGTCCATATCGCCGGAATCGCTGTCGTTATCATCGCCGTCGCTGCTGGAACAGCCGGCGATGCTGGCGGTCAGAAGTGCGAGCAGCGCAAGTCGTCGCCAGACGGGTTGCGTCGTGGTCATGGGTCCCCCTCAGGTTGATCGGTCACAGGCGGGCCAGAAATTACCCGGCGCTCAATTCACGACCATGACGGTTGCCTGACAGCGTGATGACAGTTGCAGTGCTCAACCGCACTGCACAAACTGGCGTACTACTCGACTTTGGTCGCAAACGTTCTTAAATGATCCGACTCCACGAAACCGCTCGCGTCGCCCGCTCCGCTGCCGACTGCTACCGCTATCTGCTTGATTTCTCGACCTGCGAGCAATGGGACCCCGGGGTCTATCGCGCCGAGAAAATTACCCCGGGCACACCGGCGGTGGGCAGCGAATTCGATGTGACCGTCAGCCTTTTCGGGCGTCGTGCCCCGCTGCGCTACCGCATCACGGCACTAAAACCGGATGCCCGCATCGAACTGGAGATGTACGGCAACGGCATCCGCTCGACCGAAACGATTGCCATCTCGGCCAACGCGGCCGGCGGTGCGCAAATCGACTATCGCGCGGACTTCCGGCTTTCGGGGGCATTGCGCCCGAGCGAAACGCTCGCCCGGCCGCTGTTCAAGCGCGTCGGCCGCAAGGCGGTGGCCGGCCTCGCCGACGCGCTCACCGTCAAGACCACCCCGCCGCGCCAGAGCTGGCCCAGCTACGCGGCCGATCGAAGCCTGGTACTCGCCGCGCCCATGTTCACCGAACGCGGCTATCTCGCCCTCGACGACAAGGCACACAGCGAATTCATGGACGAACGCGTCGTGGTCGTCACCGGCGCGACCAGCGGTATCGGCGAAGCCATCGCCTGCGAATACGCGCGCCTGGGCGCGACGGTGGTGCTTGTCGGCCGCGATGCCGACAAGCTCGCCGCATCGCGCCAGACCGTGCACGATTTCGCC